>WNGE01000061.1_pt1 | contig 198525 bp, 215 predicted proteins | sample 5400651 | NCBI WGS metagenome assembly WNGE01 (sample SAMN13153370, study PRJNA577476) | soil metagenome | isolation source: 60 cm soil or saprolite under grassland replicate 2 | place: USA:California | collected 2016-06-15
GATCGAGGCTACCGCGCTCTTCCGCGTCGTCGACGAAGGAATCGGGATTCCGGACGACGAGCAGCCGCGCGTCTTCGAAAAGTTCTACCGGCTCGACCCGAACATGACGCGCGGCATCGGTGGCACCGGTCTCGGTCTGTACATCTGCAGCGAGCTCGTCGAACGGATGGGCGGCCGGATCTGGGCCGAGTCGCGGCAGGGCAAGGGCTCCGCGCTCTACTTCGAGCTCCCGACCGTCGCCGCGGCCCGCCTGCCGGTAAGGCCGCGAGAGGTCTCGGGAATGGAGCGCGCCAGGCCGTAGGAAGGCACGCGCACCTGCGGGAGATCGCCGGGATTCGTCGAGGGCAGCGAGCGCCGCGTCTACCACTGCTTCAAGCGTGAGCGCTGAACCCGTGCAGTGCACGAACTCAGCCGCGTACCGAATCCGGTGATTTGCAGCAATCGCGGCGAACGGTGCCGACCCAGCGTTCGGCGAACGCGTTTGCCTGCGGTGCGCGAAACGGGGTGCGGATGATCTCGACGCCCTCGCTGCGGAAGACCTCGTCGAAGGCGCGGCTGAATTTACTGTCGCGGTCGTGGATCAGGAACCGGGCCGGTGTCGCTCGCTCGGAGAATGACCAGGCGAGCTGCCGGGCTTGCTGGGTTGCCCAGCGTCCGTCGGGGTTCGCGGTGCAGCCTGCGAAATGGACGCGCCTGCTGCCGAGCTCGAGGAAGAAGAGCACATAGAGGCGTCCGAGCCAGAGCGTTTCGACCGTGAAAAAGTCGCAGGCGATGACCGAGCCGGCGTGGGCACGCAAGCACTCGCGCCAGCTGAGCTGGGCGCGAGCGCCAGCTGGAGACACGCCGGCTTGCCGCAGGATCTTGGCAACCGTCGTTGCCGAGACGCGCACGCCGACACCGGCGAGTTCACCGACGATCCGCTCGTAGCCCGTGGGGTGCACAAACACGATCCTGCTGCAAATCGCGTGATTCACCCGGACGGCCGAGTTTCTGCACCCCACGCGCCTGAATTTGCGAACCCTACGGGGTCCAAAGTTGGGTACAAAATCGCATCGACGTCGCCCGAAGAGAAAACAAAAGGCCCGCGTGTGCGGGCCTTTCTGAGTAGCGGGGGCAGGATTTGAACCTGCGACCTCCGGGTTATGAGCCCGGCGAGCTACCTGACTGCTCCACCCCGCGACGCGTCGGCGAGTATAGCAACCCGCCTGCCCGACCGGGGTCACGCAACGCTAGGCGCTACGCCGCCATGGCCGACGCGAGCCGCTCCACGCCGTCTTCGATCAGCGCCTCGTCGACGAGGCTGAACGAGAGCCGCACGTTGTCGCCGCCGCGGCCGTCGGGGAAGAACAGCGAGCCCGGGACGATGGCGACGCCACGCTCGACCGCCCGCCTGGCGAGATCGTGGGCGTCCCCGCCGTTCGGCAGCGTCAGCCACGAGAAGAACCCGCCCTGCGGGTGGGTCCAGCGCGCACCCGCCGGCATCCACCGCTCGAGCGACGCGAGCATGCGCTCGCACTTGCGGCGGTACAGCGATCGGGACTCGACCAGCTGCTCGTCGATCCATCCGCGGCGCACGTACTCCTCGAAGAGCCGCTGTCCCAGCGCACCTGCGCACTGGTCGGTGTTCTGCTTCGCCGAGACGAGCTGCGCGGAGACCTCGGCCGGCCCGACCGCCCAGCCGAGGCGGACCCCGGGAAAGAACGTCTTCGAGGTCGTGCCCGCCTGTACGACCGCGTCCGGCCCGAGGCTCCAGAGGCTCGGCGCCGCGTCGTCCTCGAAGCCGAGCTCACGGTACGCGACGTCCTCCACGATCAAGAAGCCGTAGCGGCGCGCGAGCTCGACCAGCGGCTCGCGCCGTTCGAGGGAAAGGCTCACGCCCGCGGGGTTCTGATGGTCCGGGATCGAGTAGAGGAGCTTGGGACGCATTCCGGCGGCGAGCCGCCGTTCCAGCTCGTCGACCTCGAATCCGTGCTCGTCCATCGGCACGGCGACGATCTCGGCCTCGAAGCTGCGGAAGGCCATGATCGCGCCCAGGTACGTTGGCGCCTCGACGACCACCAGGTCGCCGCGGTCAAGAAACGACTTGCCGACGAGCTCGAGCGCCTCGATCGCGCCGCTCGTGATCAGCAGCTCGTCGTCGGCCGGCCGACGTCCCTGCAGGACTTCGAGCCTGCCGGCGAGCGCGTCGAGCGGGCCGGCCAGCCCCCTCGTCGGCGCGTACTGGAAGGCGGACGACTCGCCCGAGGCGGCGAACTCCTCGAGCAGCGTGGAGGCACGCTCGCGCGGGAACGTCAGCGGGTCGGGGAACCCGCCGGCGAACGAGATGATGTTCGGCACGGCGAGGAACGCGAGGATCGCCGCGATCCCGTCGTCGACCTCTCCGCGCGTGCGGGCGGCGAAGAGGCGATCCCAGCGCGGCGTCTCGCGCGTCACGGCCATGTGCCCGACTATAGAAGGCCGCAACGAGAGGAGAGAACAGGTGAACGGTCTACGGGCAACCCGTTACCGCTGGGAGGACATGCCGAAGGAGACGCTCAAGCCGGACCTGCAACGGCGCCTCATCTCGACGGAGCGGGTCATGGTGGCGCACGTGTACCTCGAGGAAGGCTGTGTCGTGCCGAAGCACTCGCACAAGAACGAGCAGCTGACCTACATCCTCGAAGGTGTCCTCCGATTCTGGCTGGGGGAGGACGAGTCGGAGGTCGTCGACGTCGCCGCCGGCGAAGTGCTCCACATTCCTTCGCAGCTTCCGCACAAGGCGGAAGCGTTGGAGACCACCCTGGACGTCGACATCTTCTGCCCACCGCGGCAGGACTGGCTCGACGGCTCGGACGCCTACCTCAGGCGCACGTGACCCTGCTGCTCGTCACCCGGCCCGTCCGGCGGTGACGTTCGCACTGAGCGCCCGCAGGATCGCCTTCACCTGGAAGACGGTCAGCGACGGGTGCTTCTCGAGGATCCGCGCGACGATTCCCGTGATGTGCGGCGCCGCGACGCTGTTCCCGGTGATCTTGGAGATACCACCCCCCTTCCACGCGGCCGGGACGTCGATCCCGAAGGCGCCGAACTCGGTCGGGGGCGCCGGGTTGTAATAGAAGAGGTAAGGGTCGTTCGTCTCGTGCGACGCGACGGAGACGACGGACGCGTACTCGCAGGGGAAGCTCGGAATCGGGAAGTTGTTTGCCGCCGTGACGAGGACGACGTGGCGGAAGTACGCCTCGTCCGTCAGCTCGTGCAGTACGGAGAAGAAATCCTTCTTCGTCGTGCCAAGGCTGAGATTCGCCGCCTGCATCCCGTGGTCGATCACCCAGCGGATCCCTGCGATGAGAGCCGAGCCCCTGCCGCCTCGCCTGCCCATGACCTGCACGCTGTACAGCTCGCACTCGGGCGCGATGCCGAGGATGAGGCCTGCGCAGGCCGTGCCGTGCCCCGAGGTGTCCTCGTGCGGGCTGTCGTCGAACACGGGGTCGCCCCCCTCCCCGACGCTGACCGCTACGTAGCCGGCCACGCGGCCGTCGATCAGCGGGTGATCGGCGTCGACACCGCTGTCGACCACGGCGACCTTCACGCCCTTGCCCGTGGTGCCGCCCCAGGCCCAGTCCGGGGTGATGTCCTCGACCGGGAGCAGCGGCTCCAGGAACTGCAGGTGCTCGGCCTCGAACGCGTCGGAGAAGGCGGGCCTCGTGCTCACGACCCGCCCGTCGCTCGGCGCGCGCGCAGATACTCGGCGAAGCTCTCGAGGATCGCACGGCAAGCTTGCGCCTCGCGCTCGCCGGCCTTCGCGATCTCCTGGACGAGCTGCGCAAGGGCGAGCGCGTGCCTGGAAGTCGGATCCTCCTCTGCGCGCCTTGCGAACGCCTCCGCTCCCGGCTCGAGCGTTCGCGTCCTGAGCACATCGCCGATCAGGGCTCCCAGGCTCGTGTGCATCCGCGAGTGCTCGATCGCGACTGCCGCCTGGTTCGCGAAGAGCCCGAGCGACTCGATGTCGTCGGCCGAGAACGAGGATCCGTCCTCCTTGTCGAGCAGCTCGAGCACCCCGATCACCTCGTCGTCGTAGAAGAGGGGAACGCACAGGATGCTCTCGGGCCGGTAGCCGACGCGGTCCGCGATGTCCGTCGCCGCCCGCGGATCGGCGGCGGCTTCGGAGACCGCGATCGGCTGGCCCGTCACGGCGACGTGCCCGGCGATCCCGTGGCCGACGGGAACGCGGAACTGCTTGACGTCCTCCGCCTCGCCGCCGACGGCGACCTCGAACACGAGCTCTTCCGTGTCCTCGTCGATCAGCAGCAACGCGCCCGCGCGCGCCCGGAGCACCTGCGCGGCGGTCGCGACGATCATCTGCAGGAGCTCCGAGTGCGTGACTCGCGCACCGATCGTCCCGACGGCCTCCGCGAGGCTGAGCGCCTCGCGGAGGCTCGCGGCGAAGCGAATGTCGTCGGCGTTGTCCCGAGCGGCGCCCTCCACCTTCAGTGGGACGCGGTTGCGACGGTGATCGTTACCAGCGGAACGTCCAGATCGGCACGGGACCGATCGTCTTGATCGGCAGCGCGTGGCCGGAAACCTCCTGAAGCCCGGCGGCTTCGGCCATGAGCGTGGACACCGGGGCCCCCCGCGGACCGCTCGGCGTACTCGGAGACCTCCTCGTCGCCGGCCGCGGCCGCCCGCGTCAGCACCCACCCCATGACGAGCTGCTCCTGCTCGGGCAGCGTCGGCACCCACTCCTTCAGCTTCTCCGTCACCGCCTCGACGTCCTGCGGGTTGATCTCCTTCAACTGCTTCGATTCGCCCGGCATCTCGCGATCCTCCTCAATGTCGTCGTGCGACCCCCCCACCTGCGACCCCTCCTCGCTCAGCGTCGCCGCCATGTCGTCGAGCAGCGGCGCGAGCCCACAGCAGCGGCCATCGTAGCCGGGTAGCCGCCGCTCGCCCGTGTACCGGTCGTGCGGGGCAGCCGCCGTGGCAGACGCCGAACCAACGGCACTCTCGCATCCGTTCGACCGCTCGCCTGTTCTCCTCTCGCACAAGCGCGAGTTGATCGGAGAGCAGCGCGCCCGTGAGACCGGTCGCGAGCACGTCGCCGAAGCGATACGTGTCGTCGTCGATGTACTTGTCGCAGGCAGACACCTCCCCTGTCGGTTCCACGGTCAGATACGTCCCGAAGCACTCGCCGGCGAAGACGCAGATCTGCGGCGCCGCGCCGGTGATCTGCCCCGCAAGGTCGGCCAGCTCGCGAACGACGATGCGATCGCGATACCGCGGCCACCAGACGCGGAACAGGTCACGCAGGAAGTCGACGAAGCTCGGGAACAGCAGGTACTCACCCCGAGGCGACGCCCCGGGCGGTGTGTTCTCCGGCAGGACGTTGAGCAGCGCCACGCGCCGAACCCCGATCTCATCGAGGTACCCGAGCACCCGCTCCGCCCCGGCCGCGATGATCTCCTCGTCGACGACCATGAGCGTCCCGGAGCGCTCGATCCCCGCCGCCCGGAGCCTCTCCAGCCCTCTTCGCACGCGCGCCGACGTCGGCTTCCCGCCCATGTCGACACGGCGTCCGTCGTGCACCTCGGGCGGACCGTCGAGGCTGACGCCGACGCTGAAGTCGTGCTCGCGCAGGAGCTCCAGCCAGTCGTCGGTCAGCCGCGTGCCGTTCGTCTGCACCGTGTTGAGCACGCTCTGTCCCGGCCGCCGGAAGCGCTCCTGGAGCCAGACCGCCTGGCGGTAGAACTCGCGCGAGACAAGCGTCGCCTCTCCCCCGTGCCAGACGAAGTCGACCCAGCGCACGCTCGGATCCCGAAGGGCGTCTCGGGTCGCGTGCGCGAGCACGGGGAAGGTCATCGTCTGGTTCGGGCCGGCCCGCCAGCTGTGGCAGTACGTGCAGCGGAGGTTGCAGAGCCGCGTCGCCTTCATGATCACGGTCAGGACGGTGTTGCCGACCGGAGGCGGGTCAGGCTCGGCGGCGAGGTCCTCGATCAGCGCGGCTTCGTCCGGAGCGAAGAGCGATGCGGGTGGGTCGACAAGCGCGGTGCGGCTGCGCTCCAGCAGCACCCGCAACGCGGCCTGGCCGTCCTCGGGAAACGTCGCGGCGAACTCCTCCAGCCGCTCGGCCGCCCGGCTCACGGCCGCCTCGTCGAACGCCGCGCGGTTCACCAGTTGCCGTTCACCGGAAGCGCGAGACTCAGATACCGCCCGTCCTCGCCGACCATCAGCCCGAGCTGACAGAACCGGCCGAGCGCCTCCTCGACCTCCTCGACCTCGGCAGCCGCACCGTCCTCCCGCAGCAGCGACGTCACCTTCGCAGCCGTGTGGTCGGTGTCGCCGCAGAGGTCATAGACCGCGGCGTCGAGGCCCTGGAAGGCGTGAACCTGCGGCTCGTCGGGGATGCGGCGGTCGACGACCTGGATCCAGTCCGGCGTGCGCTGATACACGAGGATCGGCGGCTTGGGCTTACGCCAGCTGTCCATCCACGTCTGCATTGCCTCTTTCACGCCGACGAGCTGCTCGTCCGGGACGACGTCCTCCATGCTGTAGTCGAAGAAGTAGGCGATCTTGCGGAGGTCGACGCTGTCCTCGGGATAGACGTAGCCGTAGGCCGCCCAGGGCTCCAGGTTCTCCACGGGAAAGTCCGGGTCGGTGAAGTACGGACTGAAGCGCTCCATCCAGATCCGGCCCCCACCTACGGGCGGCGGAAGATGGAGGAGCTTCGGAATCAGCTCCGCCTGCTGCTCGTAGTCCTCGACGGTCTCGCCCGGGAAGCCGGTCAGGAGATTCCAGGCCACGTTGATGCCGTAGTAGTGGCCCCACTTCAGGACGCGGACGTTCTGCAGCATGGTCGCGCCCTTTCGCATCAGCTTCAAGACGTGCGTGCTCAGGCTCTCGATCCCGGGCTGGATGACGTTGACGCCCGCCCGGGCGAGGGTGCGGAGCTGCTCGCGCTTGGATTCGACTTGACCTCGTAGAACAGGCGGTAATCGACGCGCTCGTCGATCAGCGGCCGGCAGACGGCCTCGAGATACCGCATGTTGAGGATGTTGTCCACGGCCTCGAAGTTGACGATCTGGTACGGGCGGATTGCCGTCGCAGCTCGGCGTGGACGCGTTCGCAGGAGCGGATGTTCGAGCGGCTGCAGCGGCTCTCCCACGATTTCTACGGGAGAGCGAAGGTCGGAGACCTGATGTCACGGCTCTCACAGGACCTGAACACCGTCCAGGAGGCGACGACGGCGGTGCTCGTCCAGGGAGTGTTTCTCGTGCTCAGCGCACTCGCGGCTGCGATCACGGCCCTCGTGCTCAGCCCTCTCCTCGGGGGGCTCGTGCTCGTCGTCGTGCCGCTGTTCGCGCTGAGCTACGTGATGCTGCTCTCCCGGATCCGCGAGGCGAGCCGTGAGGTCCAGACGGTCTACGGCCAGGTCGCCGCGACGATGCAGGAGAACCTGTCCGCGCACGCAGTGGTCAAGGCCCTGGGGCTCGAGGACCGGGCGGTGTCGTCCTACCGGGGAAGGCTTGCGGGGCTGCTGCGAACGCTCATGCGCCTGGTCCTGTTCAGCTCGACGTTCGAGGCCAGCGTCGGGATGGCCGTCACCCTCGGCCAGCTGCTCGTGATCGGAGCCGGCGGCTACCTCGTGATTGACGGGCAGCTCACGGTCGGGACGCTCGTCGCCTTTGTCGGGCTGATGCCGACGTTCTTCCAGCCGGTCACTGCGCTCGCGAACGTCGGCCAGCAAGTCCAGCGCGCGGCGGGGTCGATCGACAGGATGCTGGAGGTGCTCGAGGAGCCGATCGGCGTGCCCGAGCGCGCCGATGCCGTCGCCCTGCCTCCCCTCGGACGCGAGCTCAGGCTCGAGCGGGTCGAGTTCGGATACGACGCCGACCGGACGATCCTCCACGACCTCGACCTGACGGTTCCCGCAGGCCGCCACGTGGCGATCGTCGGCCCATCGGGGTCCGGCAAGACCACGATCGTGAATCTCCTCCTCCGGTTCTGGGACCCGGCGGAAGGCCGCGTGCTCTTCGACGGGCACGATCTGCGCGACGTGACGCTCGGGTCGCTCCGCGGCCAGATCGGGCTCGTCTTCCAGGACACGTTCGTCTTCGACACCACGCTGCGCGAGAACGTCGCCCTCGCGCGCGAAGGAGCGACCGACGGGGACGTCCACAGCGCCGTCCGGGCTGCGCAGCTCGAGAGCTGGGTGGAGTCCCTGCCGGCGGGACTCGACACCCTGCTCGGCGAACGGGGCGTGCGCATGAGCGGGGGACAGCGTCAGCGACTCGCGATCGCCCGAGCGCTGCTCAGGGACCCGGCCGTCCTCATCCTCGACGAGGCCACGAGCGCGCTCGACGCGAAGACCGAGGCGGAGATCATCGAGACGCTCGAGGAGCTCGCGCACGGCCGGACGACGATCAGCATCACGCACCGGCTCTCGTTGTCGGCGCGGGCCGACCACGTCTTCGTCCTCGGCGAAGGCCGGATCGTGGAGGAGGGCACGCACGTAGAGCTCGTCCGGGCCGGCGGCGCATACCAGCAGCTGTACGAGGAGCAGATGGCCCACGTCCAGGCCGGGCTCGAGCCGATCGGGATCGAGGCCGCGCGGCTGCGCGCGATCCCGCTGTTCGGCGACCTTGGGCCGAACGAGCTCGCCCGGCTGGCGCAACGCTTGACGCCCGAGCAGTACGAGGAGGGCGTGGAGATCCTCAGGGAAGGCGACGACGGCCAGAAGCTGTGGTTCGTCGCGCGGGGTCAGGTCGAGGTGGTACAGACCGGCGACGGCCAGGACCGACGGATCGGCGTCAAGAACGACGGAGACTTCTTCGGCGAGATGTCCCTGCTGAGCGGGGATGCTCGCACGGCGACGGTGCGGACGACGATGCCGACCGAGCTCTACAGCCTGTCGCGTTCCGACTTCCTGTCGCTGCTCGAGCACGACCGCGACGTGCGTGAAGCCGTCGAGGAGACGATCGCTGCCCGTCGGCGAGCACTTGCCGAGGCGAAGCTCGCTGCGCGAGGCGGCAACAAGGAGGAGGCCCCGCTGACCGGGGCCTCCTGATCAGCTCGCCGCGAGACCCGCTGCCGTCGCGGGCAGGCCGTTCGCCGAGCCGAGCGCCGTGAGCGTCCCGTCGGCCGCGACCTCCCACGCGAACACTTCGCGCGCGTCGGCATGGAGGGCGTAGAGGTAGCGCCCGTCCGAGCTGATCGCCTCGTCGCGGATGCCCGGCCGCCCTTCGACCGTTGTCGCCGCGACAGCCTCGCGCAGCTCGATGCTGCCGTCGTCTCCGATGGCGTACGTCGAGATCGTCCCGTCGCCGAAGTTCGTCACGAAGGCGGTGCGGGCGTCCTTGCTGACGACCGCCCAGCACACCTCGCTCCGGGTGTTCTGGATCGCGCCGCTCACCGTGGTGAGCTCGCCGCCGCCGTGGAGGCGGTACGACGACGCGGATGCCTTTCCGACCTCCGCTCCCGCGGCCTCCGTGACGATCACCGTCCCGTCCGGCGTGAAGTCGAAGCCGTACGGCGTGGCGCCGGACGACCGGTGGGTGATCGGTCCGTGGGCGATCCCCGTATCGTCGATCGAGAACGCGTGGATGCCGTCCGCCGCGCGGTCGGTCACGAGCAGCGTCCGCCCGTCCGGGCTGAACGCGACCTGGGCCGAATCGCTGCCGTCGCCGAGCGGCCGCGTCGACTGGGGCGTCGCCGCGAGGCGGCCGTCCTCGTCGACTCCGAAGCCCGCGACGTTCGGCTCGCCGCCGGTGTTGAGGACGTAGGCGCGCTCGCCGTGCACGGCGATGCTCGTCGGCGCCGACCCACCGGACGGCGCCCTGTCGAGCGCGGCGAGCTGATCGTCCCGGACGGCGAAGACGGTCACGTCGTCGCTGCCGGCGTTCGTGACGAACAGCCGGTCTCCGGCGAGCACGACCGAGCTCTGCGAGGGCAGATGCGGCTTGCCCGAGCCCTTGCCGCCGGTGAGATAGCTCCCGAGCCGCTCCAGGCGACCGTCGTCCTCGCGACGGTAGACGATCACCTCGTTGATGTTCGCGTCGTTCGTCTGCACGTAGACGAAGCCGTGTGCTTGCTGGTTCATGTCGTGTGCTCCTTTCGTCTCCCGAGGTATGCGCTTCCGTCCCGGGAGGACGGCGCGGCGTTACAGCCGACTTTAGGGGGAGCGGTTCGTCGCACCGGCGTAGGCGGGCTCGGTGGTGCGGAGCCTGAACGGCACCGTCATCGCGAACCCGAACGCCATCACGAGCACGCCGGCGACGGCGTCGAACACGAAGTGGTTGCCGGTCACGACGATCGTCAGGAGCACGGCCGAGGGATAGAGCACGCCCACGAGCCTCCCCGCGAAGGTGCGGGCGTACATCACGAGCCCGATCCCGAGCGCGACCGCCCAGCCGGCGTGCAGGCTCGGCACCGCCGCGACGGGATTCGCGAAGCGCTCGTGGTGCGGTTTCCCGATGTTGAAGTGGGAGTAGAGGTCGACCGTGTCCTTGATCCCCACGTGCGCGAGCCGCGGCGGCGCTGTCGGGTAGCGCCAGTGGATGACGAGCGAGATCGCGGTCGCCAACAGAAATCCGTCGCGGAAGATCGCGAACCCCTCACGGTTCCGCCAGTAGAGCCAGACGAAGAACGCGCCTGTGACGAGGAAGTGGCTGGAGACGTAGAACCAGTTCATCCCGCGGACGAGCTCGGGCCAGTGCAGGAACGTCCGCTGGAGCCACGGCTCCCAGTCCAGGCCGAGCACTTGCTCGACGTGGAAGACGTGGTGCGCGTTCGCGATCGCCCGCGGCCAGTCGGTCGGCAGGACCGTCCGCAAGAGGCGATACGCCTCGGCGAGACCGATGACCAGGCCGATCTGGATGACGGGATCGAGCCTGCGGAGGACGGCGCGGGCGCGACTCACGGGCGGGGACCTTACCCATACGATCGGTGCTCATGCCTCGCGTGGCCGCGATCGACCTGGGAACGAACTCGACCCGCCTGCTCGTCGCCGACGTCGACAACGGGCGCATCCGTGAGCTCGAGCGCGACATGCGCGTGACGCGGCTCGGCGAAGGCGTGGACGAACGGCGGAGGCTCCTGCCGGTGCCGATCGCGCGCGTCCGCAACGTCCTCTCCGACTACCGGCGCCGGCTCGAGTCCCTCGGGGCCGAGCGCGCGCTCGCAATCGCGACGAGCGCCGTCCGCGACGCCGAGAACGGCGAGGCCTTCCTCGGCGAGATCGAGTGGAGCTACGGGTTCTCGACGCAGCTGCTCTCCGGCCAGGACGAGGCGCTGATGACGTTCAGGGGCGTCACCGCCGAGCGCGGGCTCGCGCAGGGCACCGTGATCCTCGACATCGGCGGCGGCTCGACCGAGCTCGTCTTCGGCGGCCCGGACGGCGTCGGCTGGCACGACAGCCTCGACATCGGCTCGGTGCGGCTGACCGAGCGGCATCTCCCCTCCGACCCGCCGACCGCCGACGAGCTCACCGCGTGCGCCGCGGCCGTCCGCTCGCTGCTCGACGAACGCGTCCCGGAGCAGGTGCGGGAGGAGGCGACCGCCGTCGTCGGAGTGGCGGGCACGATCACCAGCCTCGCGGCGCTGGATCTCGGGCTCGACGAGTACGACCGTGACCGGGTCCATGGCCATGTTCTCCCTGCCGAGGGTCTCGAGCGGCAGCTCGAGCGCCTCGCCACGCTTCCGATCGCGGAGCGTCGCCAGATCCGGCCGCTCGACCCCGAGCGCGCGCCCGTCATCGTCGCCGGCGCGGTGATCGCCCGCAAGGCGCTGTCCTTCTTCGGCGTCGACGCGCTGGAGGTCAGCGAGCGCGACATCCTCGACGGCGCCGCCCTCGCTGCGGCCGAGCTCCCGCAGGAGGAGGAAGGCGCGGCCCCGCCGGGGGCCTACACGTGCTGCTAGGACCCTCCTAGGCGCCGGCCTCCGCAGGCGCTAAGTTCACCCCGTGAGGGTTTTGTGGGCCCTCCTCTTCGTGCTCGCCGGGCTTGCGGCGGCACCGCCGGGCACCCCTGCCGTCGCCCGCGAGCCGCACAGCGCCGTGGGCGAGGTCGAAGCCGTCACGGCGGATGCCCTGAGCGAGTACTGGACCGGCGCCTTCCGTCGGCTCGGCCGCGTCTACGTCGGACCGGCCGAGGTCGTCTGGTTCGAGCGTCCGACCTTCACGGCCTGCGGTATCGCCTCGACCGCGTCGTACTGCCGCATCGACCGCACGATCTACTTCGGCTACGACCTGCTGGAGCACTCGCTCGCGACGATCGGCGACTTCGCCGCGGCTACGGTCGTTGCTCACGAGTGGGGGCACGAGGTTCAGGACGAGCTCGGCCTGTTCCGCTGGGCGGTGGTGCATCGCTACTGGATCGGCAAGGAGCTGCAGGCTGACTGCTACGCGGGGATGTTCGCCCGCCACGCGGCAGCAATGGGGCTGCTCGAGGAAGGCGACCTCGAGGAAGGCGCGGCCATGCTCGCCTCGCTCGGCGACGACGAGCGGATGAAGCGAAGCTCACCCCAGGCGCACGGGGGCGCCGAAGGAGCGCGTGGCCTGGTTCCGCCGCGGCTATCAGACCGGCAGCCTCAAGGTCTGCAAGAGCGTCTACAGCGTCCTCTACCACAAGCCCTAGGCCATGTCGACGGAGTCCGACGGCGGCTCGTCTTCGGCGAGGCGGCGCCGGAGGACGCTGCGCGAGAGGACGCCGACGAGGCGGCCGTCCTCGACGACGGGCACACGCTCGAGGTCGTGCTCCTCGAGCGCGCGGAACGCCTCGTCGAGGCCGAGCCCCGCGTCGAGCGTGAACAGCGGCGGCTCTGCGATCGAGCCGACCGGAGTCTCGCGCGGATCGCGACCGGTGGCGACGATCTCTCGTACGAGCGTCTTGCGCGTGATCACTCCCACGAGCCGACCGTCCTCGGAGACGAGGACCGCACGGATGGCGGGATCCGACAGGCGTTCTCCGGCCTCACGCGCGCTCGCCGAGACGTCGAGCGTCCCCGGCTCCGGGACCATCGCGTCCCGCACCTGGCTCGTCACGGGTAGATCCCGCGCGCCTTCAACGCGCCCGCAACCTCGTTGATGCCGGCGACGAGGGCGGCCTGCCGCAACGAGATCCCCTTCTGCTCCGCGAGCGCCCAGACGCGGTCGAAGGCGTCGGCGAGCTTCTCCGCGAGCCGTGCACGGATCTCGTCGCGCGACCAGAAGAGACGCCCGAGATCCTGAACCCACTCGAAGTACGAGACGGTGACGCCGCCGGCGTTCGTCAGCACGTCCGGCAGGATCGGGATCCCGCGCTCGGCGAGGATCGAGTCCGCCTCGATCGACGTCGGCCCGTTGGCGCCCTCGACGACGAGCTTCGTGTCGATCCGCGGCGCGTTCTCGCCCGTCAGCTGATCCTCCAGCGCGGCGAGCACGAGCACGTCGCACGGAAGCTCCAGGAGCTCGGCGTTGGTCACGTGCTCCGTACCCGGAAGGTCGGCAAGCGCCCCGTGGTCGGCGACCCACGCCCGCGCTGCAGCGAGGTCGAGGCCTTCCTCCGCATAGACCCCGCCGGAGATGTCGGAGACGGCCAGCACGGTCGCGCCCTTCGAAACGAGCTCCTGCGCGGCGATCCCGCCCACGTTGCCGAAGCCCTGGACGACGCAGCGTTGGTCGGCCAGGTTCCAGCCGAGGCGCAGACACGCACGCTCGATCACCATCACCACGCCCGCCCCGGTCGCCTCGTGCCGGAAAAGCGAGCCGCCGAGCGACACCGGCTTGCCGGTGACGATCTCCGGGACGGCGTGCCCGACCTGCATCGAGTACGTGTCCATCATCCAGGCCATCGTCTGCTCGTTCGTGGCCATGTCCGGCGCGGGAATGTCCTCCTGCGGGCCGATCACGCCCATCAGCTCGCTCGTGTAGCGGCGCGTCAGCCGCTGGAGCTCGCCCTGCGAGAGCTCGCGCGGATTGCAGCGGACTCCGCCCTTCGCCCCGCCGTACGGGAGCCGGAGCAGCGAGCACTTCCAGGTCATCCAGACAGCGAGGGCGGCGCACTCGCCGAGGCTCACGTGCGGGTCGAAGCGGATCCCGCCCTTCGTCGGCCCGAGCACGCTGGAGTGCTGCACCCGGTACGCCGGAAACACGTCCACCATGCCGGCGTCGCGGCGAACGGGGACAGCGACCATGACCGCCCGCTCTGGGTAGCGGAGGCGCTCGGCGATCGACTCGTTGACGTCCGCGTAAGGGATCGCCTGCTCGAACTGCGTCAGCGCAGTCCGAAAGAGCGGCGTATCCCATTCGAGCTGGGCGTCAACGGGTCGCTCCTCGACTGCCGCTGGGTCGGTCATTTCAGACGGACACGCGGGCCAAGCCCGCGCGTCCTGGATGGCGGCGCCGCAAGCGGCGCCTCGGCGGCAGGCAGCTCCTCGACACTGGCCACGCCTCTGAGTCTAGGCGCTGGAATCTAGGCGGACCGGTACTCCTGCCGTCCCTGCCAGACGTCCCAGACGCCGTCCGGCACCTCTTCGCCGCGACGTCCCGTCCAGAGCTGGCGCGCACCCGAATCCGGCGCGCCGAGACCCTCGAGGTAGCCGATCGCGTCGGCGGCCTCTTCCTCCGACGCGAAGAGGAGGAAGCCGATCGCCTCGCCGTCGGCTCGACGGGTCAGCAGGAACGAGCCCTGAAGGCCCGGCAGCTCGCTCTGGAGCGAGTCGAACTGCGCGAGCGCCTCGTCGACGAACGACTCGGCGTGCTTCGGGCTGCCGACCGTGTACCGGATCACGTGCGCGACCATTGCACCGTTTCCTGCCCAGTTAACGGCGCGGGCCAAACGTGCCGGGGCGGGACTCCAAGGGCGTCGCTTGCGATGCCCGCCTCAGAGGAGGCGTGGGCTCTGCCCGCGCATCCGATCAACCCGCTACCGGTAGACCCCCAACGAGCGAGTGCCGGGGGCGGGACTCCAAGGGCGTCGCTTGCGATGCCCGCCTCAGAGGAGGCGTGGGCTCTGCCCGCGTATCCGATCAACCCGCTACCGGTAGACCCCCAACGAGCGAGTGCCGGGGGCGGGACTCGAACCCGCACGCCCCAACAAGGGGACACCCGATTTTAAGTCGGGCGCGTCTCGCCAGTTTCGCCACCCCGGCGACAGCAGGGTAGCGGCCTGGGAGGAGGGCTAAACGCCGTGCGCGGCCCAGGCGTACGTCTTCGGGATCTGCTTCGGCGGCTTCCCGACGACGATCGCGATCTCCTGGTGGTTCTTCAGGACGAGGTTCTCCGGGTTTCCGGTCTGCCGCACGCCGTTCACGTACCACTCGAGCCCGTTGCAGTACGCCCCGACGCACCGTGAGTTGAGGAAGACGGCCCATTCCGCGAAGAACTGGCCGAGCGTGTAGTCGACATTTTTGGCGGACTCGACGTGGATGATCCCGTCCGGCCTGTGCGTGTGCAGCTCCGTGATGTACGAGTTGTCGTTGATCCCGATCAGCGCCGGAACGCCGCCGGGCACCGGCTTGCCGTTGACGAAGATGTCGAGGTGCTGGTGGATGTGGAATGCGAGCTGTTCGGCCGAAAGCGCGGATAGGTTCAGCGGCTGGAGCCGATCGGAGAGAGTCGCGTACTCCGGCGGCCAAGGCGCCTTCGTCTTTCGAATTCCGGGAAGCGTGTTGTAGCTCACGGTCGAGTTCGCCTTCTTCGAGCCTGCGTTCTCGTCGCGGAGGACGAGGAAGAGAACGACGACGATCGCGGCGATCGCTACGGCGGCGCCGATGACGACCCACATCATCGGGAAGCGGTCGCGACTCAGGGCCGGGCGCCGCTCGTCGCGCTTCTTCGGATCCCGGCGCTGAGGTGCCTGAACGCGCCTGGGTGGGGGCGGCGTGCGGACTTTCTTGGCCACGGCGGGCGCGATGCTACCCGACCGTTATGCCGTCCCGGCGGAAGTTCGCAACGTGCGGCCTTTTTCGATTCCGGCCCCTCTTGACTGGATCGCCCCGGCCGTCATATGCTCGTCGGCGTCAGAGCCGATGAACCTTCGGGTTCGCCGGCTCTGGCATTTTTTGTGGTCCCGGTTCCGATGGCTTTCCGTGGGCGTGTCACGGATACTTCCGGCACTTGTCCAGACAGGAGGGAACATGGGATTTCTTGACAAGCTGCTCGGCCGCGGCAAGAAGGCCGCCGGCGACGTGACCGGCGACGCCTCGCTGCGTAGCGAGGGAGTTGCCCAGGAACGGGAGGCGAACGCGGAGGATCGCGCCGCCCAGCACGAGGAGATGGCGCAGGAACAGCGCGAGCAGGCGGCCGAAGCGCACGCCGAGCGCGAGAACTAACCGCTGGCGGGAGGGGCGGCGCAGCCGCCCCTCCCGACGTCCGACCCGATCTCTAGCGTTCGTCGGCCCGATGGTCGACGTGATCCTCATCGCCCTGCTGTTCTCGGCCGCCGCCGCCGCGGCGGTCTGGTGGCTTTCCCGCTATCTGGCCACTTTCCAGACGAGCTCGACGTCACAGCTCGCCGATCGAAACGCGGAGGTCGACCGCCGGCTCCAGACGATGATCGAGACGATGGACCGCCGGCTGGGCGAGCTCGACACGAAGGTCGACCGGCGGCTCGAGAGCGCCTCGCAGACGACGCACAAGATCCACGAGCGGCTGGGCAAGGTCGACGAGGCGACGACGCAGATGCTGGAGCGCGCGAAGGACCTGGCTCGGCTCGAACAGGCGCTGCGTCCCCCGAAGGCGCGCGGCGGCTTCGGCGAGCTACTGCTGGAGAATCTCCTGCGCGACCGGCTGCCGCCGTCGGCGTACCAGATGCAGTACACGTTCGACTCCGGCGAGCGCGTGGACGCGGTCGTGCAGGTCGACCGCGCGATCCCGGTCGACTCGAAGTTCCCGCTCGACAACTACAACCGGCTCGTCGAGGCGGAGTCGGACGATGAGCGGACGCTCGCCGAGAGGCAGTTCGGGCGCGACGTCAAGCAGCACATCGACGCGATCGCCGCGAAGTACATCCGGCCCGACGAGGGGACGTACGACTTCGCGTTCATGTACATCCCGGTCGAGGCGGTCTACTACGAGCTCGCCTGCGGGAAGACGGGAGCACTGCTCTCGTACGCCCACGAACGGCGCGTGTTCCCCGTGTCGCCGACGACGTTCACGGCCTACCTGCAGGTAATCGCGCTCGGGCTGCGCGGGATGCAGATCGAGCAGCATGCCCACGAGGTGATGGCCTACGTGGCCGATCTCCAGCGCGACTTCGGCCGGTTCGCCGACGACTTCGACAAGATCGGGACGCACATCGGGCACGCGCAATCGAAGTACCACGAAGCCGGTAAGCGGCTCGACCGGCTCGAGACGAAGCTGGAGCGCGCGGCCGAGGAGCGTGGCGAGATCGAGGAGACCGAAACGCTTCTCGAGCTACCCAGCGTCTCAGTCGACGCCGCCTAGTAACGCAGCAGCGCCCCGATCCCCTCGACTGGGCCCAGATCGTCGTGGTGGCGGATCGCCCAGACGGCACCGCCGTGGGCGAGCGTCTGGTGCACGGCGAGGTCGAGCCCGGCGTCGTGCGGCTCCAGCCGCGTGCCGTCGAGCGGACAGCTGCCGCTCTCAATCGCCGCGCGCCCGCAGGCAGGACAGCGGAAGGCAGCGCGGTCGGAGCCCTCCTGGAAGAGGAGCACCTCGACGCGGCCGTCGGAAGCCGCCTCGAGCGTCTGCGCCCAGCCTGCAGTGGCACGGCCGTGGCGGCCGACCTCTTCACGCCAGCGCTCGATCGTCTCGCGCTCGTCCTTCGCCTGCGCCTGCTCGAGCACCGGTCGCACAGCTTCGAGGAGCTCGGCCGGACCGGCGTGCGCCTCCGCCGGCGCCCAGCCGACGATCGCGTCCCGCGCCTCTTTGGACAGCTCCTCGGTGAACTCGCCTCGCATCTTCTCCGCGCCGACGAGGATGATCTTCGGCGCGTGCATCCGCTTGCGGCTGCGGTCGAGCTCCTCCGCCACTCCCTTCAGGTGCTCCTGGACGAGTTTCTCGATGTGCCGCTGGTAGCGCGCCTGCGACCAGCCGCCCTGGTCGTGCTGGCCCGGTTGCTCTTCGAAGTAGTCGGCGACCGCCTGCAGCCGTCCGGCCTCGAATCGGAAGAGCTGGCCCTGCTCGCGGCCGATGACGGCGACGATCGTTCCGTCCGCTCTGGCGACGAGCGGCACGAGCGGCGCGAGGTAGAACTCCCGGCCGACCTTGACGCGGTCTGCAACCGCGCCCGGAAGCGAGAGCGTCGACCAGAAATTGTCGAGGCCGGCCGCGAAGATCGCGAGACCGCGCGTGCCCTCCCGGTCGAACTCGTCGTCGAACCAGCGCGCGATCCGGTCGAAGTCCGACTTGAGGCCCCCGCGCTGGTCGTGTGTGAGCTCGGATCGATCGGCCTTCTCAGCGCTCGCGAGCAAGGAGTTCATCCGCGTCTGTGCGTCTCCGGGCGTCGGGACTTCCGACGGATCGAGATTGAGGAACAGGCTGATCGCACAGCCCCGCTCCGCGCGGAACGCCGCGAGCTCGCGGAGCCGCTCCCAGGTCACCGTCCCCGCCACCATCGCCTCCCTTCCACGGACGCGCGATTCTATGCCAGTGACGGTCTTCACCATTGGGCACGGCGTCCGTTCACTCGACGAGCTCGTCGCCACGTTGACGGAGGCGGGCGTTCGCACACTTGTCGACGTGCGTCGTTTTCCTGGTTCCCGCAGGAACCCACAATTCAACCTCACGCCGTTGTCGGATGTGCTCACAGAATCGGGAATCGAGTATCGACACGCCGTCGAGCTGGGCGGCCGGCTCAGTGGCGAGCCGGGCGAGGAGCGCTTCGCCTGCATCCGTGTCGCCGCCTTCCGCAGCTATGCGGCGCGGATGGGGACCGATCCGTGGCAGCGGGCGCTCGAGCGCGCTCTCGACGAGCCGGCGCCCTGCTTGATGTGCGCGGAGACCGTCCCCTGGCGCTGCCACCGCCGCTTGATCTCGGAGCTGCTCGTGGCGCGGGGCCACACCGTCGTCCATCTGCTGGCGCCGGGGCGGCGACAGCGCCACCGTCTCGGCGAGGACGCCGAAGCGCGCGACGGCAGGCTCTATCTCTGCGGAGAGCTTGTTGTTTGAGGAAGTTCCAACCGGTCCAATTCGTTAAATACAAGTGAAAGGGCAAGACTCTTTGGAGGAACATGACTGACAACGATGTGCGCGACGTGATCGTGATCGGAGGCGGGCCGGCCGGCTACACGGCTGCGCTCTATTCCGCGCGCGCGAACTTGAATCCGCTTGTGATCGAGGGCTTCAACTGGGGGGGCCAGCTGATGATCACGAGCGACGTGGAGAACTATCCCGGCTATCCCGAAGGGATCATGGGGCCGGAAATGATGCAGGAGTTCCGCCGCCAAGCCGAGCGCTTCGGAGCGGAGTTCGTGACGGACGACGTGACCAAGGTGGACTTCTCGGAGCAGCCGTACCGCGTCTGGGTCGGCGATGACGAGTACCGGGGTCGCACGGTAATCGTGTCCACCGGTGCGAGCGCACGCCAGCTCGGTCTGGAGTCCGAGCAGCGGCTCCAGGGACGCGGCGTCTCCTACTGCGCGACCTGCGACGCGGCCTTCTTCCCGAACAAGCACGTCGTCGTCGTCGGCGGCGGCGACTCCGCCATGGAGGAGGCGTCGTTCCTCGCCCGCTTCGCGGCGAAGGTGACGGTCGTTCACCGCCGCGACCAGTTCCGCGCGTCGCAGATCATGCTCGACCGGGCGCGCGGCAACGAGAAGATCGACTGGGTCACGAACGCGGTCGTGGACGAGGTGCTCGGCGAGGATCGCGTAACGGGCGTCCGGCTTCGCGACGTCAACACCGACGAGACTTGGGAGGTCGAAGCCGACGGGGTGTTCGCCGCGATCGGCCACGATCCGAATACAGGGCTCTTCCTCGACCAACTCGACCACGACCAGGCGGGGTATCTCGTCACGCAGCCCGGCTCGACGGTGACGAACGTGCCGGGCGTGTTCGCCGTCGGCGACGTTCAGGACCACGTCTATCGCCAGGCTGTCACGGCAGCCGGATCCGGCTGTATGGGTGCACTCGACGCCGAGCGCTACCTCGCGGCCCTCGAAGGCCACGAGGCGAGCGCTCTGGCGGCCCCGCGCGCCGAGGCCGAAATCGCCGAGGTCTAGGAAGCCGAGGTTAGTGCCCCTCCAGGCAATGCTCGCCGGCCTGTGGCCCGCGATCACGCGGCGCGCTGCCGCGTCCTCAGTCACGCCCATAGCTTGGCTATGGGCACTCCCTGCGTCCTTGCATCGCTTGGTGCTCGCGACCCACAAGCTCGGCAGCATCACCTGAAGGGGCACTAGCCGACCGCCGCAGTAGCCTCGGCTGCATGGCCGAGTGGATCGACCTGATCGATCCATCCGCGGACGAGCTGCAGGCGCGGTTGCCGCGGAGCGTCCAAGCGTCCGCACTCGATTTGCTGCTCGCTCCCGCGCGACACGACGACGAGCCGCGTCCAACCCTGCAGGGCCACGGGGATTACATCTTCGGAATCTTTCTCGTCGCGGTCGTCGTACGCGACGAGAACCGGGTCTTCTACCAGGAGATCGACGTCGTCGTCACGCACGACGTCCTGCTGAGCGTGAGCAAGACGCCGCCCGACGAGCAGGCCTTCGATCCACGCCCGACACGCGAAGCCTGTCATCCGGATGATGACGCCGGGATGATGCTCTACCGGCTCGTCGACGACATCGCCGAGCGTTACCTCGACCTCGTCGACGGGCTGGATGAGGAGATCGACGAGCTCGAGGACAACGTGGAGACGTCGTCGCCGGCGCAGACCCGCACGCGCCTCAGCGAGCTCCGTCACGATCTCCTACACGTTCGCCGGACGCTCGCTCCGACCCGCGATGCAGTCCGCCGAGTCGTCGACAACGTGGTGGAAGTCGGGACGGGCGAGGAGGTCTTCCCGCACGAGGTCGAGGTCGCCTTCAACAGCGCCTACGACAAGCTCCTGCGCGCCTTCGACGGCCTGGAGCTGTCCCGTGACCTGGTCGCCAGCGTCCGCGACTACCTGCAGGCGAAGATCGCCAACGACCAGAACGAGGTGATGAAGAAGCTGACCGTGATCGCGTCCGTGCTGCTCGTCCCAACGTTCATCGTCGGGCTGTACGGTCAGAACTTCCGCCACCATTTCCCAGAGCTCGGGTGGCAGTGGGGGTACGCGTGGTCGTGGGGGCTGATCGTGGTGACCACGGTCGCGCAGCTCGTGTTCTACCGGCGTAAGAGGTGGTTCTAGCCCTACCCTGATCGCGTGCCGTTCTTCATCTGCCCGAACTGCAAGCAGCGCTCTCTCGACCACGACGGACTGCAGGAGCTCGACAACGTCCCGGTCGCGTGCGAGAGCTGCGGTTTCGGCTTCCTGTTCGAGCTGATGGACGACTACTACCCGGCGCCCAATGCCGGCTTCATCGTCTGCGACGCCGACGCGCGGATCCTCGCGAGCGGCCGCGGCGTCTTCGAGCTGACCGGCTACAGCGAGCGGGATCTGCTCGGCGCGAACGTCGTCGACCGCCTCGGTCTCAGCGGCTTCGAGCCCGACCGCAACCCTGCCAAGCTCGCCCTCGAATGGGGCGTCCGCCGCCTCGGAGAGCGGTTGCGGCTCCGGACACGCGCCGGCCAGGAGAAGGAGGTCACGGCCGATTTCTTCCCGGCCTACGACGAGGACGGCGGGCTGCTCGTCGCACTCAACCCACGCTGAACGTGATGTACGCCTGCGTCACGTAGGCAAAGCGGACGACGCCGCCGGCCGCCGCGACGAGCTCGCGGAGGCGTCGCTCCAGCTCCTCCCGCTTCGCTTCCGACGCCGACGCCACGAAGCTGACCGTCGCCATTCGCTCGACGAGCCCGTCGGCGTCGAGCTCGTCGGCGAACCGACTCTGACGTGCCTCGAACGGCGTGAACAGCCCGCTCGGTTCGATCACCTCCCGCCACCCGGCTTCGACTACTCGTGGCCGCTTCGGCGGGACGAATGGGATCAGGAGCTGGGTGATCTGGCGCTGGAGCGCATCGGCCGGGTCGCGCTCGTTCCACACAAGCCCGAGTCCTCCGCCCGGGCGCAGCACACGGTGCACCTCAGGGACGGCCTCGGGCAGACGGAACCAGTGGAACGACTGGCCCGCCGTCGCCGCATCGACGGAGCCATCCGGGAGAGGAATCGACTCCGCCCCCGCGGCGATCGGCTGGGCCTGCGGCACGGCCACCGCCAGCCGGGCGCGCATCACGTCGCCCGGCTCGAGCGCGAGCACGCGCGCGCCGGTCTCGACGAGGGAGCGCGACAGCTTCCCGGTGCCGGCGCCGAGGTCGAGGACGGTCCGGCCGGGACGCAAATCGAGCCGTTCGGCGAACCAGGCGAGCACGTCGGGCGGGTAGCCCGGGCGGGCCCGTTCGTAGGCCTCGGCGACGAGCTCGAAGCCGCGGGAGTCCGGGTGTTGCAGCTCCGTCAAAGGCGTCGACTCGGCGACGCCGCATAGAGGCCGTGCGGGCTTCGCCCGTGCGGCCGTTTTAACCCGCTCGCTGGGTATGCGACGTCATGACCTTCGATTACAACCGTCATGCCCGCGACGACGGGCACAGGTCGTTGACGACACACTCCTCGCAGAGCGGGCGGCGTGCGATGCAGATACGGCGGCCGTGCCAGATCAGGAGGTGCGGGAATCGCCCCCAGTGCTCGCGCGGGACGAGCCTGATCAGGTCCCGCTCGATCTTGACCGGGTCCTCCTCTCTCGTCAGCCCGAGTCGCTGCGAGAGGCGGCGGACGTGCGTGTCGACCACGATCCCCTGCGGATCACCGAGCTCGGCCGCGACCACGTTGGCCGTTTTGCGTGCCACGCCGGGGAGCCGGACGAGCTCTTCGAGCCGATGCGGCACCTCGCCGTCGAACTCCTCCAACAGCATCTTCATCGTTCCGCGGAGCGACTTCGCCTTTTGCCGGAAGAAGCCGGTGGCGAAGATGTCGCGCTCGAGCTCTTCCGGCGGAACGGCGATGTAGTCCTCGGGTCGCCGGTACTTGGCGAAGAGCTTCTCCGTGACGCGGTTGACGTTCACGTCGGTCGTCTGTGCGGAGAGCATCACCGCAACCAGGAGCTCGAGCTCTGAGCGCGACTTGAGAGCGATGGTCGCATCGGGGTGCGCAGCCGCAAGTCGCTCGATGATCGGCCGGATGCGGGCGCGCTTCCGACCGACGCGGCGACGCGCCTCTGCGACATAGCTTCGGGCCACGTTACGGGACCGTAGCGAGCGCTGGCTCGGCGTAGCCGCCGTCCCGGAGGTGCGGGCCGGCGCACACGACGTCGAGCGCGGGGCAGCCTGCACACGTGAACTCGTCCGGGGAGGGGCGGAACTCGCCGGCGTTGATCCGAGCGATCGCCGCGGATAGCTCATCCTCCAGCTCGCCGACCTGGTCGACGGAGAAGAGCGTGGCGACGACGGCGTCGGGTCGCTCGAGGAAGTGGTAGACGACCTCCACCGCCTGCGCGCCGGCGCGGAAGCACGCGAGCGCGTAGACCAGCCGCTGCAAGCGGTAGTCGCTCTCGACGATCTCCTCCGGCGTCCCCTCCTCCAGGGTGTTGGTCTTGTAGTCGAGGACGAGCGCACGCTCGCCGTCGAGCTGGAGGACGTCGAGCCGCCCGTTCAGAAGGACGCCGTCGTGGACGAACGCGAACGGCCGCTCGGTGCGCACGCCCTGGAGGGAAGCGACGCGCCGCGCCAGCTCCGACTCGCAGTACGACGCGACGAACGACGCGATCCGGTCGATCTCCTCCTCGGTTACGGACGGATACCAACCACGGACGAGGCCGGAGAGGTCGTCGGGCGGGAGTGGCTCGCGCAGGTTGACGAGCTCGAGCAGCCGGTGAACGGCATCGCCGATCTCCGTCGCCGCGAGCCCCGTCGTGCCCGGCGCGGCGAACCGTTCGTCGGTCGCCTTCATCCCCGCGATCCGCTCGGCGTAGTAGCGATACGAGCAGCGCTCGAACAGCGCCAGCGCGCTGAACGAGAGCCGGCGGACGCGGTGCAGCGGCGGCACGGGGAGCTCTGCGAGCGCCGGCAGCGGCGGCACGACCGGCGGGAGAGCGCCGCCCGCGCCCGGCTCGAAGAGGGCGAGCTGCCCGTCCTCGACCGCCGTTGGAGCCACCTCGGGCTCCACTGCGGCGGCGGTGAACCGGTCGACGCGCACGAGCACGCGCGCGCCTTCTCGCTCGAGCTCAACCGGATCGCGCCCCGCTCGCTCGACCTCCTCGCGCGCGTCGAGCCGCCCGAGCACCCAGCCGATCGGCGTCGTCTCGTCGGCCACGCGCGTCGGGTCGATCGCCCCGGAGACGATCAGCCGATCAGCGGCGCGGGTCATCGCGACGTAGTAGAGGCGCAACCGCTCGGCGCGTTCCTCGGCCTTGCGCGCCTTGCGGACGGCCTCGTACGCGAACGCGCCCTTGCGCTCGCTCGTGATCGGATCGGCGACGCGGAAGCCAAAGCGGCCGTCGGAGAGCGCCAGGATCTCGTCAGATGTGGGCGGTGCCTTGTCGCGACCTGCATCCGCCACGACGACGACCTTGAACTCGAGGCCCTTCGCCGCATGGATGGTCAACAGCCGGACGGCGTCGGCACCTTCCTCCTCCGCGACCGCCTCGAGCTCGCGGGCGCCGACAGCCTCCTGGTCGCGGACGAAACGGACGAAGCCCTCGACGTCCGGGCCGCGCAGCTCCTCGTACGAGCGGGCGAGCCGTGCGAGCTTGCGCAGATTCGCGTACCGCCGACGGCCGTCCCACTGGGCGAGGACGGCGAGGTCGTAGTCGTGCTCGGCGACGATCCGCTCGCACAGACGCTCGAGCGAGAGGTGTGCCGCCCCCGCCGCCAGGCGGTCGTAGCGCTGACGGAAGGCGCGCAGCAGCTGTGCGTCGCGCTCGGGCAGCGTCCCGGGCAGGCCTCGCTCGAACGCGACGAAGAGCGGCCGCTTCGGCGCCGCTCGGCGAAGCAGCACGAGCGCGTCGTTCGAGACCCCGACAAGCGGGGACGCGAGGACGCTGACGAGCGCCTCGTCGTCGTAGCGGTTGTGCAGCAGCCGGAGGTAGGCGAGCAGGTCGCCGACCTGCTGCTGGCCGAAGTAGCCGCGCCCGAGGCCTCGATGCGTGCGGACCCCCACCGCCCGTAGCTCCTGCTCGTACCACTCGGCGTCCGTCCCCGCCGCGAAGAGGAGGACGATCTCAGCGGCTGCCGCGGTGCCGGCGTCGATCAGCGCGCGGACGCGCCGCGCGATCGCCTTCGCCTCGGCGCGGCGCCAGTGCGGGCGGTCGTCTCCGGCGTAGCTCGACTTGTCGGTGACGAGCAGCTCGACGGGCGGCCCGAAGACGGGGTCGGGAAATTCTCCTGACGCCGCCAGCGGCTGGAACTCCTCCCCGAAGTCGCCGCGGAAGAGGTGGTTCACGACGGCGAGGACCTCGGGCCGGGAGCGGTAGTTCCACGTCAGCGGGAGCACGCGCCCGGCGGCCGCGCGCCGCTCGCGGAAGACCTGCACGTCAGCGTGCCGGAAGCCGTAGATCGACTGGAACTCGTCGCCCACGAAGAAGAGCTCGTGGTCACCTGGCCAAGCTGTGGGTTGGGTCCGGTCCGGGGGTGCGTGGTGAAGCGGGTTAAGCGGAGGCGCGGGCAGAGCCCACGCCTCCTCTGAGACGGCGCCGGCAAGCGGCGCCTCGGGCCCGCCGCCGAGCAGGTCGATCAGCTCGCACTGCAGCCGGTTCGTGTCCTGGAACTCGTCGACCATGATCGAGCGAAAGCGCAGCTGCTCGCGGCTCCGGATCGCCTCGTCGTCGCGGAGGAGGTCGCGGGCGCGGAGCTGCAGGTCCTCGAAGTCGAGCGCCGACTCCCGGTCCTTCGCCTCCTGGTACGCCTCGGCGAAGCCGGCCAGCAGCTCCTGCAGCAGATCCCGGTCACGCGCGGCGAGCTCGTCCAGTGCGGCCTGCTCGACGGCGCGGCGCGCCTCCTCGTAGCTCGCGGCGCGCTCTCCGCGCAACCGCAGTCCGGACAGGTCGAGCAGCCGGTCGGCCGCGGTCTCGGTTTCGGCGAGGACGAGCGCCTGCGCCGCGGTCTCGCGCAGGTCGCCGGTGGACCCGGTGTCCTCGGCGAGGCACCGCGCCGCCTCCCGCAGCTCCTCGCGCCGGGCAGCGAGGCTCGGCCGGTCGCCGAGCTCCAGCGTCAGGTCCCGCCCGGCGGCGCGCAGCGTCTCGAACACGCCGATCAGCATCTTGCGGAGGTGGCCGGCGCCGTATACGGCGAGGAGGCGGAGCCGCTCGGGATCCTCGGCACCGCAGAACGCCTCGAGTGCGGACGCGAACGCCTCGCTCCGGAGCACCCGACCCTGGCTCTCGTCGAGAACGCGGAAGCGCGGATCGACTCCCGCCGCGAACGGGTGCGACCGCAGCAGCCGGTGGCAGAACCCGTGGATGGTCGAGATCCAGGCGCCGTCGAGGGCGCGGGCGAGATCGAGGCGCTCGCGTTCCACGAGCGCTGCGCGGATGCGCGCGCGGAGCTCGCCGGCCGCGCGCTCGGTGTAGCTAATGACGAGGATCGACTCGACGTCGACGCCCTCGTCGCAGACCGCGCTCGCGAACCGTTCGACGAGGACTCTCGTCTTCCCCGTGCCCGCACCGGCGGAGACGAAGACGAGTCCTTTCGCCTCGACCGCCGCGCGCTGCTCGGGGTTCAGCGCCGTCATGCTCTTCTCACGCGGCACATCGGCCAGAGCTCGCACCAGGTCGGGCACTCACCGGTCTTCGGGTCGTGCCGGACGTCGCCGGCGCGGATCCGCTCGACCAGGCCGACCGCGAGCTCCCGCGAGCGCTCGACCTTCCCCCAGAACTCCTCCTCGCCGAGGTAGTCGTTCTTGACGAGTCCCGGCACGCCGTCCTCGCGCGCCTCCGCACGCAGGAGACCGCGCGGCTTCCGCTCGCCGGACAGCGGCCGGTAGAGGCCACCGAGCGGCTCGATTCCGACAAGGTCGCGGAGGACGAGCATGTAGAGCGGGATCTGGAGCCGCCGCTCCGACTCGATCTGCGCGGCCGAGTGGCCGGTCTTCCCCGACTTGTAGTCCTGGACGATCCCGCGCGCCGAGAAGGGATCGACGTCGATCCGGTCGATCTTGCCGCCAAGCATGACGCCCGGGGCGAGCTCGAAGCCGCGCTGCAACTCGGGGGCCGTCCGCTCGGAGCCGAAGGACACCTCGAAGCGGCGCGGCACCAGCGGCAGCGCGAGCTCGGCGTCGTCGCGGACGAATGCTTCGAGGTCGCGGCGCAGACCGCCTTCGAGCTCGCGGCGCTGGAGCGGCGTCAGCTCCATCCGCACACCCGCGATCGCGTCGTCGAGGCAGCGGCGCAGGAAGGACAGCGCCTCGTCGACACGGTCCGGCTCGAGCCGCTCGACGCCGAGCTCCTTCGGCAGGCCCGAGTAGAAGCGGAAGAGCACCTGGTGAGCGAGCAAGCCGCGGAGGCGCGCATCCACCTCCGCGTCGATCGACTTCGGGTCGATCACCCGCTCGAAGAACCAGATCGACGAGCAGTCGGCGAAGCGCTCGAGCTCGGTGACGCTGAACATCCCACGGGCACGCAGCTCGGCCAGGACCTCCGGATGCGTCAGCCGCGTCGGACGCTCGAACGCGCGGCGGGCGCGGGCGAGCTGACGCTCCCACCCGTTCGCGGTCGCGACGGCGTCGGCGGTACCTGCGTCGGTCGCGGCGAGCGTCGCCGTCGCGCGCAGTCGCTCGCGCTCCGTCGGCGCGGACTCGAGCGGCCACGTCAGCTGGGAGAGCGGCCGGCGGCGCGTCCAGCGCGCGACGTCCTCCGGCTCGAAGACGGCACGCGCCTCCTCCCAGAACGGGCTCGGCTCGCGCGGCGTTCCCTCGTCGGTAGCCGCCTCGCGGACGAGATACAGGCGGCGCGTCGCACGCGAGCAAGCCGTGTAGAAGAGGTAGCGGTCGCGCGCGACCTGGTCGGGCCGCACGAGGCGGGCCCGGCGCCGCTCGTCGAGCTCGCGGCGTGCGTCATCACCGAGGAACGGCGACTCGTGCCCGCGCCGCGGCAGGCTTCCGCCCTCCAGGCCGAGCACGAAGACGATCTCGAAACGGCGGGTGCGCGCGCGCATCAGGTCGAGGACGGCGACCCGGCCGGCCTCCGGAGCCGCGACTCGACGAACCTCGGCGCGCTCCAGCATCGAGACGATGTCCTCCGGAGCCAGCGTTCCGCCCAGCTCGACCCAGCCGCGCAGCTCGCCGACCAGCCGCATCACGGCGTCGTGCGCCCGCAGATCCTGACGCGAGAACTCGCCGGCGGGCGGCGCCTCCAGGCCGTACGCGGCACGGAGCATCGACGTTGCGAGCGCCTGCACGGCGTCGAGCGGCGTCGGCGCAGCGCGGAGCGTCTCGAGCGGCGGCAGCGGCTGGCCGTCGCGGAGGCGGACGGTCTCTTCCTCGACCCGTTCCCCGCTCTCGACGGCGCGGCCGCGCAGACGGCCTTCGAGAAAGTCCACGCTCGCGCGGGCGAAGCCGGAGTACGGCGAGCGTAGGAAGGCGTAGAGGTCGCGGCGGCCGCCGCCGAGCCAGGCGAAGCGGAGCAGCGCCAGCAGGGCCTGACCGTACGCGGACTTCGCCAGCCCGAGCGGCGCCTCGACCGAATACGGCACGCCCAGCGTCGCCAGCGCAGTCTCGAGCGGCGCCCGTAGGCGGTCGAGCGAGGGGCAGACGACGCCGATCGCTTCCGGCGCGACACCGGAACGGATCACCTCGAGCAGCTCCTCCGCGACGAGCTCGAGCGCCCCTCGCGTCCCGGCGCCCTCGAAGAAGCGGATGGCTCCGTCAATCGGCGGTGCGGTAGGAGGTCTGTCCTCGAAGAGCGCACGCTCCAAGTGCGCGATCGCCGGCTCGGCGACGTCGGCGAAACGCGGCGGCAACTCCTCGATGCGGCCGTCGGCGAGTGCGCTCAGATCGTCCGCGGTCCGCCGCAACGACGCGAACGCGGGCCTCCCGGGCTCGTACGGCAGCGACACCGTCACCTCCGTCCGGCCGGCGAGCGCCTCGAGCAGCGCCCATTCGGCGCCCGTCAGATCCTCGAACCCGTGCGCGAAGACCGGCTCTCCGTGCCAGGCGGAGAGGTCGCCGGCGACGCGCTCCGCAGCGTGGCGGCGGAGCAGCTGGCGATCCCAGAGCCCAAGGCCGTCGAGCTCGGCCAGATAGGCGTGATACAGCGCCGAGAGGTCGCCGTCGAGGTCGGACGGATCGAGGAGGCCCGCCTCGAGGTCGCCCACGGCACCGAGCAGCGCATCCGCGAAGCCGCTGAAGCGGGCCGAGCGGCCGAGGCCGTTCATCCGTGCGCGCACCGAGGCGACCGCACGGCGCGCGATCAGCGTCTGCTGGGCCTCCGAGGCGACGGGCCGGGACTGGCCGCCGCCTCTCGCGATGCCCCGGAAGACGTCGTCGAACGTCCCGATCGTCCCGCCGAGCAGTGCCGACTGGAGGTCGAGCAGGTCGCGTTCGGCCTGTTCCACGTCCGACCGGTTCGGCACGATCAGGACAGGCTCGCTTGGGAGCGCCTCCAGGTACCGGCGCAGGAGCAGCGCGACCTTCCCGGCGTTAGCCGGGCCCGTGATCAGGGTCAGACCCACACGACCCATGCTACTCCGGGCCCTGGACGGCTCCCGGAGCCGGATTCGCAACGAGCGTGAAAAAAGAACGGGGCGCGTCGCGCCCCGTTCCGAATGTCTACGCGGCTGCGGCCGACTTCGGCCGGCGTCCGCGCCTGGCCACTGCCGTGCCGGGCATCGTGCCGGCGCAGTCGTCGCAGAGATCGGCCTGCTTCGCGCCACGGCGCGCGTCCGAGAAGTTGATCCGCATCACCGCGCCGCGCCCCTCAGGCACTTCCTTCGAACATTTGTCACAAACGAGCCGGGTCACACGTGCCAATGCATTTCCTCCTTCAAAAGCGGTTTCACTGCGTCGAGCTTAACGGAGAGCGAAGAGGAATCTAGGCTGCAGCGCGCGACTGGCGTATTCGCCACGATCGGAGCAGACTCAGCAGCGCCTGCTCTTCCGGTTGGAGTCCCATATCGCGAGCGCCGACGACGCGCAAATGGCGCGGCCGGAAATCCTCGATCGTTCGACCATCCAGGTACTGATCGACGACTGCCGGGCTCACGTAGCTCGCACGCGCGACCGCGGGCGTATTTCCGAGGCGCTCTCCGACCGTGCGCATCACCGCGCTAATCGACCGCTTTGCCTCTGCTTCCGTCTCGACAGTCCCCCGCTCGGCCAGCGCAATCGCTGCCGTCAGCGTCCCGCCCCACGTGCGGAAATCCTTCGCCGTGAACTCGTCGCCCATGTACGTATCGATGTACTCGTTCAGGCGCGCGCCGGTGAGGTTGCAGAGGTCGCCCTCCCATTCGTAGCGGAAGAGGCGGCGTCCTCCCGGCACCGCAAGCAGCTCCTTGATCGCGTCTGCGAGCTCCGCGTCGACCAGGGTCGTCCGCACCTGTGCGCGGTTCTTCCCTCGGAAATCGACCGCGATCCGATGCCCGCGGACGCGCACGTGGTGCTTGGTCAGCGTCGTGATCCCGTAGGTGCGGGATTCGCGCATGTACCGCTCGGAGCCGACGCGAAACCACCCGAGGTCGATCAGCCGCATCGCGATCGCGCTGACGCGGTCACCGTCGAGCGAGTCGCGGTCCATGTGCTCGGACATCGCCGCGCGCAGCTCGGGCAGGTGCTCGGCGAAGCGGGCCAGCCTCTCGTACTTGGCCTCCTCCTGCTGTTCGCGAAAGGCCTCGTGGTAGAGGTACTGTCGCCGCCCCGCCGCGTCGACTCCCGTCGCCTGGATTTTCGCAGTCGGGCTTGCAGAGATCCGCACGTCCTTCCACGCCGGCGGGATCACGAGCGTCTCGATGCGGGCGAGCTTCGCCTCGTCGGTGATCCGTTTTCCGCGCGAATCGAGGTAGCGGAACCGGCCCCGCGACCCCTCGCGCCGCCAACCCCCTCTGCGCAACATCGCCAGCTACAGTCTCCGCCGCCGTGGACGCGAAAACAATCGTGGTGCTCGAGGGCGACGAGACCGGCCAGGAGCTCCTCGAGGAGGCGCTGCGCGTGCTGGCCCCGGACGTCACAGGACTCGAGCTCGAGTTCCCGCGGTACGACCTGTCCCTGGAGTCCCGCCGAGACAGCCGGAACGCCGTCGTGCACGAGGCGGCGGCAGCGATCCGCGAGCACGGACTCGGCCTGAAGGCGGCGACCGTCACGCCGGAGGGCCGCGACGACGTCGGCTCGCCGAACCGGATCCTGCGCGAGGAGATCGGGGGACGCGTGATCGTCCGCACGGGCCGGCGGATCCCGGGTGTCGTGCCACTCGGCGGCGTCCACGCGCCGATCTCGATCGTCCGAATGGCAGTCGGCGACGCCTACGGCGCGAAGGAGTGGCGCGAGGGCGAGGGCGAGGACGAGGCCGCTTTCCGCACCGAGCGGATCGAGCGCCGCATCTGCCGCAGCGTCGCCGAGTTCGCTTTCCGGCAGGCGGAGAAGGTGGGCGCCAAGGTCTTCGGCGGGCCGAAGTTCACGGTCAGCCCGGTCTACGAGGGCATGCTCAAGGAGGAGATGGACGCGGCGGCCGAGCGCCACCCAGACGTCCCTTACGAGCCGCAGCTGATCGACGCGACGTTCGCGCTGCTGATCGCTTCTGCGGGTGACCCGCTCGTGATCCCGGCGCTGAACCGCGACGGGGACATCCTCTCCGACCTCGTCCTGCCGCTGTTCGGCTCGATCGCGGGCTCCGAGTCCCTCCTCGTCGCGTTCGAGGAGGACTACGAGACGCGCGCCCTCATGGCGGAGGCGGCACACGGGACCGCGCCCTCCCTCCAGGGCAAGAACGTCGCCAACCCGATGGCGATGATCCTCGCCGGCGCCGCGCTGCTGACCCATGCCGGCGGCGAAGCGCAGCAGGTCGGGCGGGCGATCCGGGAGGCATGCCTCGAGACCGTCGCGCAGGGCACCCGGACCGCGGATCTCGGCGGTCACGCCGGCACGACCGAGTTCACGGACGAGGTGATCAGCCGGACAAAGTCGAAGCTGGAGGTCTGGGCCACGCTCTAGACGTTTGCGTGACGCGGGGGACTTCGCCGAGCGTTCCGTGCGTATCCGCCTAGATGGCAGCCGCCCGCCTGTTCGCGTTCGCGCTCCTCCTCGCAACCGTTGCCGGACACCCCCACACCGCCGCGGCTCGATCGCGGCCGCTCGGGCTGCCGTGGGCCGGGTCGCTCGAGGGAGGCATCCCGATGCGCGCCGAAGGCAGGCATTTCTTCACGTGGGACCCCGTGCTGCGGCGCTCCCCGAACCGCGCCTGGCGTCGCTACGCCACGGATCGGCTCGTCCGGCTCGTCCTGCGCGTCGTCGATTCGTACGCGGCCGCGCACCCCGGTGCACCGCGCGTCGGGATCGGCGACCTCAGCCGGCCGCAAGGCGGCGACTTCGGCGTCCGTTACGGCTGGCCCGGCCACGTCTCCCACCAGAATGGGCTCGACGTCGACGTCTACTACCCCCGGATCGACGGCCGCGAGCGCCCGCCCGACTCGCCGGAGCAGATCGCGCGGCCGCTCGCGCAGGACCTGGTCAACCGGTTCGTCCGCGCGGGCGCCTCCCGGATCTTCGTCGGGCCGCGGACCGGTCTGGTCGGGCCACAGCGGGTCGTCCAGATCCTCCCGTTCCACGACAACCACCTCCACGTGAGGATCCCGGCCCCGGCGCCGCCGTGGCAGGTGCTCGGCCGGTCGGAGCGGGGACGACCGATTCGCGTGGTCGAGCTCGGCAACCGACGGGCGACGCGCGTGCTCGTGGTCGGGTGCATCCACGGGACCGAGTGCGCCGGCCGCGCGGTGGTACGGTTGCTCTCGCGGATGCCGGAGCCGCTGCACGTCGACCTGTGGCTCGTCGACGACCTCAATCCCGACGGGTTCGCAGCCGGCACGAGGCAAAACGCCCGCGGTGTCGACCTGAATCGCAACTTTGCCTCGCAGTGGCGGCGGATCGGCCGTCGCTGGGACCCGCAGTACTCCGGGCCGCGACCGTTGTCGGAGCCCGAGACGCGCCTCGCGTGCGCGCTGATCCTGCGGCTCCGGCCGGCGATCACGATCTGGTTCCACCAGCCGCAGGCGATCGTGCGCGCCTGGGGCCGGAGCGTCTCCGCCGGCAGCCGCTACGCGCGGCTGGCGAGCGTCCCCTTCCGCCGCCTGCGCTGGCCGGACGGCAGCGCCCCGAACTGGCAGAACCATCGTTTCCGTCACTCGAGCTCTTTCGTCGTCGAGCTACCGCCCGCGCAGCTCTCCCGGGCGGCCGCCGCACGGTACGCGCGCTCGGTCGTGGCCCTCCCGTAGATGGAGAGCGTGACCGAAGATCCCGGGCTGCCGATCAAGTTCGGCCCCTGCTCGAACGGCGAGTTCGTTCCGGCGCCGCTGACGGCTGTGGAGCGGGAGGCGATCAAGCGGGCGCGTCGCGCGTGTGAGGAGAACGCCCGACGAGTCGGGATGTCGCGGCCTGATTTCCTGCGCTCGGTCTGCGGCGCGGCGACGACGGTGCTCGCACTGCAGAGCGTCTGGGCCGACGCGGCGCGGCACTCGCTCGGGGGTTTCTGGGAGATCCCGCCCGAAGGCGCCCTCGAGCCGGACGCGGCGCGAGCGGTGCTGGCCGGTAAGCAGTTCGTCTTCGACGTCCAAGGCCACCACCTCGAGTACCACCTGATGCCACGAGACCGGCACAAGCCGTTCTTCGGCTCTGTCTTCCCGCAGGTCAACTGCGGCAAGGACGACCCCCACGCCTGCTTCTCGCGGGAGGTCTTCCTCGAGGACTTCTTCCTCCGCAGCGACACGGACCTGGTCACCCTGTCCGCGCTCCCGATCGCGCCGAAGGGGAGCCCGCTCTCGGCGGCGATCATGAACGAGACACGCCATACCGCCGAGCTCGCGTGCGGCTGGGAGACCGTGCTCTTGCACGCGCAAGTGCTTCCGAACTACGGGCCGCTGAAGGCGAACCTCGACGAGATGGAGCGGAATGCCCGCCGCTACCCGATCAAGGCCTGGAAGGTGTTCACGCACTTCCCCGACGCGTTCGGCCAACCCGGCAACGCCTGGCGCCTCGACGACGCGGACCCGCACCTCCCGAAGGTCGGCCATGCCTTCATCCAGAAGACGCGCAAGCTCGGGATCAAGACGATCTGCGCCCACAAGGGCTTCGGCGGCGGCAGCCGCTACGCCTCACCCGAAGACGTGCCCGCCGCGGCGCGCGACTTCCCCGACGTCAACTTCATCGTCTACCACTCCGGCTTCGAACGGACCGGACCGCGCGAAGGCCCGTACACCAGGCGTACCGCCCACGTCGGCATCAACCGGTTGATCGCCGCGATGCAGAAGCACCGGATCGGACCGAACCGCAACGTCTACGCGGAGCTCGGGTCGACCTGGTGGACGATCATGCGCGATCCCACGCAAGCCGGGCACGTGCTCGGGAAGCTGCTCCGCTACGTCGGCGAAGACAACGTCCTCTGGGGGACCGACTGCATCTTCTACGGCTCCCCGCAGGATCAGATCCAGGCCTTCCGCGCCTTCCAGATCAGCCGCGAGTTCCAGGAACGCTACGGCTATCCCGCGCTCACGCCGAGGATCAAGGCAAAGATCCTCGGGCTCAACGGCGCGCGCGTCTACGGCGTCAAGCCGCGGATGGTCAAGTGCAAGTTCAGCCGGCGGGAGCTCGAGGAGATCCGGATGTCATTCCCATTCCGGCACCAGACCTACGGCCCACGCAACGAGCACGAGGTCAAGCTCCTGCACGCGCACCACCGCGGCTGGCCGGGCTAGAGCTGCAGTCAGGCTGCTGACCGGGCCAAGGCACCGGCGTCCCAGGCAGCAAGGAAAGCCGCCGCGATCAACGGATCGAACTGCGAGCCCGCGCAGCGCTCGATCTCGGCGAGGGCTCGCATCGCCGGCAGCGCACGACGATAGGGGCGTGTCGAGATCATCGCGTCGAAGGCGTCCACGACCGAGAGCAGGCGCGCCTCCTCGGGGATCGCGTCGCCGGCGCAGCCGGTCGGATAGCCGCCGCCCTCCCACCGCTCGTGGTGGTAGAGGACGTACGGCAGCGCGACGCTGACTGGCCCGACCGGCTCGATCAGCCGCGCGCCCGCGACGGGATGGGTGCGGATCTCGGCCAGCTCGCGGGCGTCGAGCGGGCCGGGCTTCTGCAGGATCGAGTCCGAAACGGCGGCTGCAAGCCGGCCGGCGAGGAAGGTGACGTGGGCCGCGTGTGCGGCGGTGTAGGGGTCACGAGCCGCTACCGCGGAGGCGAGTGCAGCCAGCATCGGCCCGGAGAAGTTCCAGGCCGATGCCGCGTTCCCTTCAGGCGCCGACTCGGCGGCGCCGCATAGAACCCGTGCGGGCTTTGCTCGCGCGGGCGTCCAAACCCGATCCCTTGGTTCGACTAGCTTCCGGCCCGCGACGCCAAGCCGACTCTCACTTCCAGATGGAGGTGATCGGCGCGATGCGGGCTGAGCAGCCCGGACGCGGAAGGCTCCAGGCGTCCTCGATCGTCCGCAGCAACCCGCAATGGCTCGTGACCCGGTCGTAGCGCGAACCAACGCGCACAGCGGTTCCGAGCGCGAGCGCCGGGACATGGCCTCCTCCGCGGACGTTCGTCGTTCCCTCGTCGAAGACGACGAAGACGACGGTGTGCGGGAGCTGCAGGAGCGGCGGCAGGACCGATTGGAGCCAGGCGTCGCCCACGGCCACCGAGCAGTCGTGCATCGAGTGGCAGAGATCCGGGACGACCAGCGCGAAGTCCGGTAGTGCATTCAGGCGGAGGTCGGCGCGCAGCTCCGTCAGCGGGACGACGCGCGCCCGCCGTGCCGGTCGCGTGATCACCTCGCGGAAGTAGAGGAAGGGATTGTGCTTCTTCGCGTACGACCCGGACGAGGCGCCCGTGAAGCCCGCGCGCGGCAGGCCCTCGGCGTACGTCTTCCACGTGCGGTGGGCAGCCGCGAGGGTGCCGGCGAGCGAGCGACCGCGGACGACGCAGCCGGTGCAGTTCGTCGTGATTCCCTGGGTCGATCCAGAGACGAGTGAGAGGTAGTTCGGCAGGCTGGGATGCGCGACGCCGTAGTACTGGCCGAGGGCGGCGTATTCGGCCGCCATCCGGTTGAAGGTCGGGGCGTCCGGGTTGCCCAGGACGCTCTCGCGCTCCTTGTTCTCGAAGACCATCACGACGGCGTGGCGGAAGGCCGGGACGCCTCCGCGGGCGGCCGACGCGCCGGGAAGGGCGAGCACCACGAGCACCGCCGCGAGGAGCGCCGCCTTCACGCCTCTCCGCCCACCGCCCGTCGCCGCCACACGTGGACGCCTCCGATCGCGAGCACGAGGAGGACACCGGCGGCAATCCCACCGTAGACGCCATAGTGCGCGATCGTGTCGGCCGCGGCCTTCCCCACGTAGAAAGCGACGAGCCCGACGCCGACTGCCCAGACGATTCCCCCGGCGGCGTTCCAGACGAGAAAGCGCCACCACTCCATGCGTGTGATCCCCGCCATCCACGCGCCCGTCACGCGAACGCCGCCGAAGAACCGCGCAAGGAAGACGGCCTTGCCTCCGTGTCGTCGGAAGAAGCGCTCGGCCGGAGGCAGCACGCGATCGGCGAACCGCGTGAGGACCCCGTACCGGTACAGGAGTCGCCGGCCGCCCTCGCGGCCGAGCCAGTAGCCGATGTTGTCGCCGATGATCGCGCCGGCTGCCGCGACCGCGACGACTCCCGCGATCGAGAGGTGGCCCTTCGACGCGAGAACCCCTGCCGCGATCAAGGCCGTCTCTCCCGGAAGCCACAGCCCCGCCGACTCGAGGCACACGATGCCGAACACGAAGACGAGCCCGTAGTGCTCGATGAAATGGGTCACGGCTCGTCCAGCGTATCCGCACGAATAAACTCCGCCTCCGTGCGGGTCGGCGTTCCGAAGGAGCTCGAGCCAGACGAGCGTCGGGTCGCGCTCGTCCCCGAGACGGCGTCGCGCCTCGTCGCCGCCGGGTTCGAGATCGCGGTCGAGCGCGGCGCGGGGACCGCTGCCTCCTTCCCCGACGAGGCGTACTCGGACGCCGGGGCCGAGCTCGTCGGCGATGCCTACGAGACGGACGGCGTCGTCAAGGTACGGAAGCCGAACGCTGAGGAGGTCGGGCGCCTGCGCGACGGGCAGCTGCTGATCGGCTTCCTCGAGCCGTTGACCGACGTCGAAGGAATCAGCCGCCTGAGCGAGCGCGGTGTCGTCGCCTTCGCGATGGAGTCGATCCCGCGGATCACGCGCGCGCAGCCGATGGACGCGCTCTCGTCACAGAGCACCGTGTCCGGCTACAAGGCCGTCGTGCTCGCCGCCGAGCGGCTGCCGAGGTTCTTTCCGATGCTGATGACGGCGGCCGGGACAGTGGCGCCGGCGAAGGTGCTCGTCCTCGGGGCAGGCGTGGCGGGCCTGCAGGCGATCGCAACCGCACATCGCCTGGGGGCGGTCGTCGCCGGCTTCGACGTCCGGCCCGTGGTGAAGGAGCAGGTCGAAAGCCTCGGCGCAACGTTCCTCGATCTAGGTGTGATGGGCGAGGAGACGGCCGGCGGCTACGCGCGTGAGCTGACCGAGGACGAGCAGCGGCTCCAGCAGGAGAGGCTCGGCGAGCGGATCCCTGACTACGACGTCGTGATCACGACCGCGCTCATCCCCGGCCGTCCGGCGCCGACGCTGATTCCGGCCGCGGCGGTCAAAGGGATGCGTCCCGGTTCCGTGATCGTCGACCTCGCCGCGGAGGCGGGCGGGAACTGCGAGCTGACGGAGCCCGGCTCGGAGGTGGAGCGCGAAGGCGTCACGATCGTGGGGCTGACGAACGTGCCGGCGACGATGCCGCTCCACGCGAGCCAGCTCTACTCGCGGAACGTGTCCGCGCTGCTCCAGCACCTCGCGCCCGAGGGCAAGCTGCAGCTGGACTTCGACGACGAGATCACGGCCGGCGCCTGCGTGACCGGTGCGAAGGCGACCGTCTAGTGCACACATCGCTGATCGTCACCGAGTTCACCGTGCTGATCCTCGCGATCTTCGTCGGGTTCGAGGTGATCTCGAAGGTGCCGACGATGCTGCACACGCCGCTGATGTCCGGGACGAACGCGATCCACGGGATCGTCGTCGTGGGTGCGATCGTCGTCGCTGGTCTGCCGCACCAGCCGACGTGGATCCGCATCGTCGCGCTCGCAGCCGTGGCACTCGGGACGATGAACGTCGTCGGCGGCTTCGTGGTCACCGACCGCATGCTGGGAATGTTCAGAAGACGTTCGGAACCGCATGAGCAGGAGTGACGCGGTTGCGGTCGCCTACCTGGCCGCGATCGTCGCTTTCATTCTCGCCCTCCGGTTTTTGTCCTCACCCACGACGGCACCGCTCGGGAACCGGATCGGCGCGCTCGGAATGGCGGTTGCGATCGCAGCCACCTTCGCGCAGGCCGGGATCCACAACATCTGGTCGATCCTGATCGTGATGGCGGTCTCGGCGCCGATCGGAGCGGTCGCGGCGCGACGAGTGAAGATGACTGCGATGCCGCAGATGGTGGCGCTGTTCAACGGCGTCGGCGGCGGGGCGGCGGCACTCGTCGCGCTTGCGGACTTCCACCATGTCGAACCCGACCCGGGCCGGATCAAGGCCGACGTCGGCGTCTCGATCATGCTCTCGGCCCTGATCGGGAGCATCTCGTTCTCCGGCAGCCTCGTCGCGTTCGCAAAGCTGCAGGAGCTCGTCAGCGGCCGTCCGATCGTGTATCCGGCGCAGAAGCTCCTGAATGCGGCGCTCGTCTCCGGACTCGTCGCGCTTGCGGTCGTGGTGCTGGCCGGGCCGCAGCGCGAAGGGCTCGTGGTCGCGCTGCTCGGGGGTGCGCTCCTGTTCGGCGTCCTATTCGTGCTCCCGATCGGGGGTGCCGACATGCCCGTCGTGATCTCGCTGCTGAACGCCTTCACCGGCCTTGCCGCGGCGGCGACGGGTTTTGTCCTCCACCAGAACGTCCTGATCGTCGGCGGGATGCTGGTCGGGGCGTCGGGAACGCTGCTGACGATCCTGATGGGACGGGCGATGAACCGGTCGATCGCCAACGTCCTCTTCGGCGCGTTCGGGCAGATCGTCGCCGGGCCGGAGGGCGCAGCCGCGACCGACGGCGCGAGCGTCCGCTCGGCGACTCCGGACGACGTCGCAGTCATGCTCGCGTACGCGAAGAGGGTCGTGATCGTGCCCGGCTACGGCCTCGCCGTCGCGCAGGCGCAACACGACGTCCGGTCGCTGGCCGACCTGCTCGAGGCCCGTGGGGTCGACGTCTCGTACGCGATCCATCCGGTCGCCGGGCGAATGCCCGGGCACATGAACGTTCTCCTCGCCGAGGCCAATGTCCCGTATCCGCAGCTGAAGGAGATGGACGACGCGAACCCCGAGTTCCCGCGGACCGACGTGGCGCTCGTGATCGGGGCGAACGACGTCGTCAACCCGGATGCGCGGAGCAACAGCGGCAGCCCGATCTACGGGATGCCGATCCTGAATGTCGACCAGGCGCAGCAGGTGGTTGTGCTGAAGCGGAGCATGAACCCCGGGTTCGCCGGGATCGAGAATCCGCTGTTCCTCAACCCGAAGACGGTGATGCTCTTCGGGGACGCCAAGGCCTCGGTCGAGCGCCTCGTCTCGAGCGTGAAGACGCTGTAGCGATCACGCGCCCGGTCGCAATGGGGAGCGCGACCGAGCCTCTCGCCGACACACTTTCGGCACACATTCGGCACACCGGTGTGCGGATTTGGGCGTTACGCTCGATGGCGAGGGTGGCGGGTAGTTCCCCACCCTTTTAATGGGTGGGGGCACGCGCGCGTGTACCTGAACGTGCGCGCGGAGCCGAAATCTACGATTGCATCGGTGCTGGCAAAGATTCTCTTCTGGAGCTCGCTCGGGGCGCTCGCCTGGACGCAGGCCGGCTACCCGCTCGCGGCCGCGGCACTCGCACGGCTCCGCGGACGGCCTGTCCGCAAAGGGGAGATCGAGCCGGCGGTGACGCTGATCGTCGCGGCGCACGACGAGGAGGGTGTGATCGAGCGCCGGCTCGCCAACCTGCTCGCGCTCGACTACCCGTCCGACCGGCTCGAGATCGTCGTCGCCTCCGACGCGTCGACCGACCGCACCGATGAGCTCGTCGAGGTCGTCGCCGCGCGCGAACCTCAGGTGCGGCTCCTTCCGTGCCCCCGCGGCGGCAAGGTCGCGGCGCAGAACCGCGCAGTCCGCGCAAGCGCCGGCGAGATCCTCGCCTTCTCCGACGCGAACGCGCAATGGAAACCCGACGCCCTGCGCAACCTGGTCCGCAACTTCGCCGATCCGGACGTCGCGTACGTCTGCGGCGGCCACTTCTACGAGGCGGCCGACGGGTCGAATCGCGAGGGCACCTACTGGCGCTTCGAAGCCTGGTTGCGACGGAACGAGTCGAGGCTCGGTTCGATCACGGGCGGAATCGGGCCGATCTACGCCGTCCGCCGCGAGGACTACGTCGAAGTCGATCCGCGCTTCGGCCACGACCTCGCCCTGCCGTATCTGATGGTGCAGCACGGCCGCCGCGCCGTCTTCGAGCCGGAAGCGGTCGCCTGGGAGAAGCCGTCCCGCGACATCGAGGACGAGTACCGCCGCAAGGTCCGCATGTTCGAGCACTGCTGGCTGATCGTGCTCCGCGGCCGGATGCTGCGCCGGCTCGGCCCCACCTACCTGCTCGAGATCCTCTCCCACCGGCACCTGCGCTACGGGAGCGGTCTGCTTCATCTCGTCCTGCTCGGCTCGTCGATCGCGCTGGTCGGGGACGGCCTCGTGTACCAGCTCGCACTCGGCGCGCAGATCGCGGTGCTCGTTGCCGCCCTCGCTGGCATCGGGATCGCGCGGTATTACGTGCTCGTCACGTGGGCGACCGTGGCCTCCCTCGTCAACTACCTCCGCACCGGTGTGCCGCCCGTCTGGGAGAAGGCAGAGGGGACGCGCTGAATCGCGGCCTCGACGTCGCCGGCGCCTCCCTCGGGCTGGCGCTGACGAGCCCGTTGCTCGCGCTCTCGGCCCTGGCGATCAAGCTCGAGGACGGTGGGCCGGTCTTCTACCGGCAACGCAGAGTCGGCCTCGACGGCGTCGAGTTCGAGCTGCTGAAGCTGCGGACGATGGAGGTCGACGCCGAGCACCGCGGGACGGGGTTCGCTGTCGATGCGGGCGACCCTCGGATCACTCGAGTCGGTCGCATGTTGCGGCGGCTCTCGCTCGACGAAGTGCCGCAGCTCTGGAACGTCGTCCGCGGCGACATGAGCCTCGTCGGCCCCCGCCCCACGCTCTCGTACCAGGTCGAGCGGTATACGCCGCGGCAGCGTCGCAGGCTCGACGTGAAGCCGGGGATCACCGGCTGGGCTCAGGTCCACGGCCGAGCGCGGCTTCCCTGGGAGGACCGCATCGAGCTGGACGTCTGGTACGTCGAGCATCGCTCGCCCTGGATCGACCTCAAGATCCTCGCGCGGACACCGCTCGCACTCTTCGGCGGGACGTACAAGGGACAGACCGGCGGGTGGCGCGCGTGATCGCCTTCTTCTCCGGCGATCACGTCCGGGAGGCGGTCTCACCGCAGCGCGCATACGAGGCCGTGCGCGAGGCGTTCGTCGCCTACGCGCGAGGCGAGTGGTCGATGCCTCCCAAGGTCTACGTCCCCGCGTATCCCGCCGGCGACTTCCGGGCGATGCCCGCCCTCGGCGCCGGGCACGCGCTGCTCAAGTGGGTGACGTCCTTTCCGCGGAATCCGGCGAAGGGGTTGCCGACCGTGACGGGCCTGGTGCTGCTCTCGGACGCCTCGAACGGGACGCTGCTGGCGGCGCTCGACGCCGCTGCCGTCACGGCCCTGCGCACCGGAGCCGCAGCCGTGATCGCCGCAGATGTGCTGGGCGCGGCCGATGGGCCCGACGCCGCGGTGATCGGCGCAGGCGTCAACGGCGAGGCCGCGGCGCGCACCTTCGTCGCCAGAGGACGGACGGTCAGGCTCTGGGACGTGGACGAGAGCCGCGCCCGCTCGGTGGCCGAGCGGATCGGCGCCGAGGTCGCGGGGTCGCGCGAGGAAGCGCTCGCCGCCGACCTGCTCGTGACCGTCACGCCGGGCCGCGAGGTCGTCCTCGACGAAGGCTCGCTCCGGCCCGGCCAGCACGCGAGCCTGATGGGCGCGGACGGGCCGGGCAAGGCCGAGATCGCCGTCGCGGAGCTCGCACGGGTCCGCGTCTTCTGCGACGACTGGGAGCAGCCTGGTTCAGAGCTAATACGGGGCCGCGGCCGGATCTACGCCGATGACTGGGAACAGGCCAGCCACAACGGCGACTTGGTTCACGCGGTCGAGGCGGGCGCGTTGAGCCGCGATGACGTGGCTCAGCTCGGCGACGTTCTTATAGGTACTGCCGAGGGCCGCACGTCCGACCGCGATATCACCATCTTCGACTCAACGGGCCTCGCGATCCAGGACCTCGCGATCGCGCTCGCGGCGATGGAGCAAGCCGATGCGCTAGACCTGCCGACCGTCGAGCTTTAGGGGTGACTCTCGCGCAACTCTCGCGCACCTGAACGACGAACCCGCAGTAGTCGCTCTTCTCAGAAGAGCGCCGGAGCAAGAAAGAAGGTAAGAACGCCGAGCGCGAACGGTGCAAGCAACGAGAAATGGAAGAGGCGCGGGTTCCGAAGCCGGAGGCCGACGAAACCGCCGACCAGCGCGAGCAGCGTAGGAGTCGAGGCCACGAGCGCCCATGGCCACACTGGCTCAATAAGTGCGCCGCACAGCGCGTCGCCGATCGAGCCTGGAGGGGTGTCGTACACCTCTTCGCCGCAGAAACCCATCCCCCAAAACCACCACACCACCCACGACACGGGCAACGTGGCGACCGTGCCAAACACCCACAAGACCCATCGACGCGCCAAATCCATCGTTCTCCCGTATCGACGCGCGTGACCAGATGCAGTAGCACCTCCGACGGTCGCGCCTGACAGTTGACGGGCTCGAGGGACTAGCTCGCGGAACGGCGCCGGGCATTCCTATGATCCGCTGGTGGTCCCCGAGGCAGGCCCCCCTCCGACGCACCGACTACGGAGTTATGGCCGCCGGCAAGGGGTGGTTCGTCCTCAACATGCAGAAGGCCCGCTGGTGGCACCGGGGCACGGGTTCGAAGCCGGCATCGCGGGCGAGGGAGACTTCCCGCAGATTGGAATCGGCCTCACTGTGCTCGCCCCGGGTGAGCCGATGGCGATGTACCACTGGGAAACCGACCAGGAAGACTTCCTCGTGCTCTCCGGCGAGGCTCTGCTCATCATCGAGGGGGAGGAGCGGCCGTTGCGGCGGTGGGACTTCGTGCACTGTCCCCCCGAGACACAGCATGTGATCGTCGGCGCCGGAAACAGCCCGGTGGACGAGGCGGCGCTTCGTCACGGCGCTGGCGTCGAGCAGGAGACGACCGACGCGAACGAGGCATACGCTCGATTTCCGGCGCCCGAGCCGATGCGATACCGCGACGGCTGGCTACCTGGTAGCCACCGCTGACGGCACGCGTTGCGCATTCGTGCCGTTGTTCGCCGCCCTCACCTACGAAGAACTGAACAGGCTCGAGCGCGATGAGACAGTCGTCTTGGTGCCAACCGGCTGCACCGAGCAGCAGGGGCCGCACCTAACCGTCGATTTCGACACCTGGTTTGCCGCCGAGCTTTGCGAGACGGTCGCAGAGCGTCTCGAGTCGCGCGGCGTCGTCGCGCTCGTCTTGCCGACGATGCCGTTCGGCCCGACACCCGAGCATCGCGGCTACGGCGGCTACGTCAACCTCCGTCAGGACACATTCGAGCGGCTCCTGGAGGACGTGCTCGAATCGCTGATCGCGCAAGGCTTCCGTCGGTTCGTGATCTGGCGAGGCTGTGGCGGTCACCGGCTCAGCGAATTGGCGCACCGCTTCAACGCTGCCCACACCGGCGACGCGCGGGTGTGGGTTCCCGATCACCCCTACCACGAGGTCTGGTGCGCGCTCGCCGATCCCGACGTGCCGGGCGGCCACGCCGACAGCTTCGCCACCTCGATCGCCCTCGCCCGCCACCGGGAGCGGGTGCGACCCGACCGCGTGCCCCCGCCGAGCGGGGCGACACCAGATTTCGGCGATCCCGCGGCCGACTGGAGCCTCGTCTCAGCTACGGGGGTTGTTGGCGATCCGACGCAGGCATCCGCCGAGCTCGGCGAGCGCCTCTGGGCACGGACTGTCGAGCAGGCCGCCGAGATCGTCGAGCGCCTCGCAGCGGAAGCCATCGAGCAGCCTTAGAGGAACCGGGCTGGATCGAGGAGCGAAAGCAGCGGATCCTCCTCCCCGAGGATCGCGGCTGCGACAAGCTCGCCCGAGAGAAAGCCGAGCACGTTGCCGTGGCCGGAATAGCCGGCTGCGATCCAGACACCGTCCCGGACGCGGCCGACGAGCGGCAGGAGGTCCTGGGTGAGGCCGAAGATCCCCGACCAGCGGTGGCTGACCCGAGGCATGTACCCGACCAGCTCCGCGAGGAAGCTGTCGAGCGCCGCTTGGATCGCCGGGGTCGTCTCCTCGACGTCGGTCAGCTCGGACATGATCGAGAAGTCGCGGAACCCGCCCAGAACGATCCGGCCGTCGGGGAGCTGCTGCCAGTAGTCGAAGCCCTGGCGAGCGTAATGGGGACAGTCGAAGAGGCGCTCCGGCAGCGGCTCGGTCGCGAGCACCTGGCCACGCGCCGGCCACAGCGCGTCGTCGAGCTCGGGTAGAAGTCCGCGCCCTGATCCGTCGGTGGCGACGACGACTTGCTCTGCGTCGAGCTCGTCGAGCGACGCGACGCGATCGCCTTCTCGGAACTCGACGCCCCGATCTGCCGCGCGCGCCGCCAGGCTACGCACGAAGCGCGCGGGTTGTACGGCACCGTCTCGGGGATGGAAGATCGCTCCGCGGAAGTCCGGTCGGACGTGCGGCAGCTCGTCGCGCCAGTCCGCCGCGAAGCCGTCCGCGCGGAGGGCCTCGTACTCGGCCCGAATCTCGACGCGTTCCTCGACGTCTGCCGCGAGGCGCAGGCTGCCCGTTCGGCGAAAGGCGTCCCCCGCGCGCGACTCCAGCCGGTCGAGCGCGCCTTCGGTCCGCTGCCAGAGCTCGCGGGCCGCATCGCCGCCGTAGCTCTCGCGGGCGACGTCGTATCGCGCCGCGCCGCCGCGCAGTGCGAATCCGCCGTTCCTGCCGCTTGCGCCCTTCGCGATCCCGCGCGCGTCGTGGACGCTGACGCGCACGCCGCTCTGCGCGAGAGCGAGGGCGCAAGCGCAGCCCGTGATGCCGGCGCCGATGACGGCAACGTCGACCTTGTCAAGCGTGCCTGTTCCGAGCGGCTGGGTCGCTTCCTCGAGCCAAAGTGGCTTGGTTCCCACGGTGCGACGTTAGCCCGCCCTCGACCTCGACGCGCGTGCGTTCGTGCCCGGTGACGTCGGAAAACCGACGGCAGGCGTGCGGCCCGCCGTCCGACGACTCGCCGGTTGAGACGGTGGTGGCCGACCGCGCGGGCGGCGAGGCTCTATCCCATGGATGCAATCGAAGAACCGTTTTCCGGCCAACTGGTCGTGTTCCGGCAGCGGACGACCGATCGTGTCGTCGGCGAGCTGTTCGTGCGACCCGGTGGATTCGTGCCTACGCATGTCCACGGAAGCCAACTGGAGCGGTTCGAGGGTGTCTCGGGAACGCTCCGCTTCCGGCTCGGGCGAAGGAGCGCAACGCTCGGCCCGGGGGAGGCGGTCACCGTTCCCGCGGGGACGCCTCACGGCTTCCGGAACGTCGGGAACCAGGTCGCGCATTTCCTCATCGAGCTGACCCCGCCGTTGCGCGGCGAGGAAGGTCTGCGCACCCTGTTCGGCCTGCAGAGGGACGGACGCTTGCGGGTCCCCAGGTTCGGCGTCCCTCGGCCGCTGCTTCAGATCGCCATCCTCTTCGACGAGTACCTCGACGAGATTCACCTTCCCCTCGTGCCGTTCCGGGTACAACGTGCGGTGTTCCGAGCACTCGCCCGACTCGGCAGGTGGCGCGGATACGGTTCGGCCTTCCCGGAGTACCGCAGGATCGCGGATCACGGGTTCGGCGAGACGGACTCGCTTCTCGACCCAGCATGGCGAAGCCGGCTTCAGATCGCTCCGGCCGTCTAGCCGGACGCGCGATAGCGTCCTTCGCCTTCCACGGCGGCCCCGGCGAGCTCGAGCTCCACGAGAGCAGCGGTCACCGCGCCGACGTCGAGGCTCGTGGCGCGGGCGAGCTCGTCGGCGCTCGCCGAGGCCGACCGCAGCCGCTGGAGGACCTGCGCCGCGTGCGCGCTCAGCTGCGCCGACGGTGAGGCTGCCGGGGCTAGGTCGAAGAGCTCCAGCACGTCGGCCGCGGAGGTCAGCGGCGTCGCGCCGAGGCGGAGCAGGTCGTTCGTGCCCGCGGACAGCGCCGACGTGATCTCGCCCGGCACGGCGAACACCTCCCGACCATCCTCGAGCGCGAAGTCGGCCGTGATCAGGGCGCCGCTCCGCTCCCGCGCTTCGACGACGATCGTGGCGGCGGCGAGGCCGGCGATGATCCGGTTCCGGGCAGGGAAGCGCCAGGGAGCCGGCTCCACGCCGGGCTCGTACTCGGAGACGAGCAGCGAGCGCTCGGCGATCGTGGCCGCGAGCGCCGCATGCGCGGCCGGATAGTCACGATCGATCCCGCAGCCGAGCACGGCGACGGTGTGGCCGCCTGCGTCGAGCGCGCCCCGGTGCGCCTCGGCGTCGATTCCGCGTGCGAGCCCGCTGACGACGACCACGCCGGCCGCCGCGAGCTCGCGTCCGAGCATCCGCGCGACCTGAGCCCCGTAGGGCGAGCAGGCACGGGCGCCGACGATCGCCACCGACGGAGCCGCGAGCAGGTCGGGCGAGCCGCCGCCGCGAAGGTGGAGCCGCGCCGGCGGGTCGTGGATCGCGCGGAGGCGCGGCGGCAACTCGCGCCGGCGGAGGACGTTCACGCGGCGAGGTCGGAGGGAGTCCTGTAGGCGAGCGCCTCGGCGACGTGCTCGGGCAGGACGGCGCCGGCATCCGCGAGCGCTGCGACCGTGGCCGCAACACCGGCGACCTTCGCGCGGCCGCGGCCGGAGAGGGGCAGCCGCTCGACCGCACGCGTCAGCAGCTCGTCGGCATCCGGCGTCCGCGTCGGCGGGCTCGAGCCGAGGCGCAGCCGCGCCGCGCAGACCCGCTGCCGAACCTCGGCAGACTCCTCTCCAGGCGGAGCCTGGAGCTCCACCGCCCGCGGCCGCGGCACGGTGACGACGAGGTCGAAGCGATCGAGCAGCGCGCGCGAGAGCTTGTCCCGGTAGCGCGCCAGGCGCTGTGCGGAGCACGTGCACTGCGCACCCGGATCGCCGCGCGCCCCGCACGGGCACAAATTCATCGTGCCTATGAGCTGGAACCGCGCCGGGAACCGCGCCGTGCCGGCGGCGCGGGCGACGCCGATCTCGCCGTCCTCGAGCGGCTGACGGAGCGCTTCGAGCGCCGGCCGCTGGAACTCGGCGAGCTCGTCCAGCAGCAGGACGCCGCGGTGCGCGAGGCTCGCCTCTCCGGGGCGCAGCCGGGGGCCGCCGCCGACGATCGCTGCGGTCGACGCGCTGTGGTGCGGCGCGCGGAAAGGCGGGTAGCCCACGAGCGGGTGCTCCGGATCGACCAGGCCGGCAACGGAGTCGCGGAAAGGCGGGTAGCCCACGAGCGGGTGCTCCGGATCGACCAGGCCGGCAACGGAGTGGATCCGCGTCACCTCGAGGGCGTCCTCCTCCTCGAGTGGTGGCAGGATCCCGGGGAGGCGCCGCGCGAGCATCGTCTTGCCGGTTCCCGGAGGGCCGCCGAGAAGCAGGTTGTGCCGGCCGGCGGCCGCGATCTCGAGCGCGCGGCGCGCGCGTTCCTGGCCGCGGACGTCCGCGAGATCGAGCGGCGCCCGCTGCGGACGGCCGTTGCCGAGCACGAACTCAGGTGGCTCGAGATCGCCACGCAGGTAGCGGGCGGCGTCGGCGAGATGGCGCACGCCGACCGGCTCGACGCCTGCGAGCGACGCCTCCGTGCAGGCCTCGTAAGGGCAGATCAGCCGCTCGAGTCCGGCGCGTCGCGCGCCCTCCGCGACCGCGAGCACGCCGCCGACACGGCGCATGCGCCCGTCGAGCGCGAGCTCGCCGCACGAGGCGTGCTCCTCCAGCCGGGCGGGCGGGATCTGACGGGAGGCAGCGAGCAGCGCGAGCGCGATCGGAAGGTCGAAGCCCGACCCCTCCTTCTTCAGCTCGGCCGGCGCGAGATTGACCGTGATCCGGCCGTCCGGCCAGAACAGCTCGGCGGACAGGATCCCACTGCGGACGCGTTGCTTCGCCTCCTGGCAGGCGCGATCAGCGAGCCCGACGATCGTCAGCGCCGGCAAGCCGCCCTGGAGGTGCGCCTCGACCTCGACCCGGCGCGGTTCCAACCCGATCAGGGCAAAGGTGACGGCGCGCGCGAGCACACCTCGACGCTAGCCCGCAGATCTCGACGGAAGTGTCCCGACTTCGAGCCAGTTCTCAGACGGCTCGAGCGACCAGCACGTCCTCGAAGAACTCGCCGGCGCGGCGCCCCGTGCGCCGGTTGACGTGGCGCCGCAGACGCTCCTCGAGCCGCAGGCCGGCGCGCTCGAGGATCTCCGGATAGAGGTCGCGGCGGTCATTCACCACGATCACGACAGGAGCGCCGCGACGGAGAGCCGACGCGGCGCCGGCGAGTGCCTCGACGATCCCGTCCGCATACGCATCGAGCGCCGAGCGAGTCGTCCCGACTGCGGCCGCGCCCAGCTCGGCCTCGCGTCGATCGTCGAGCCCGAGCAGCTCGTACGCGTACCGATGCTGCTCGTGGTAGTCGATCAGGCCGGGGTAGGGCGGCGAGGTGACGACGCCGTCGAATCGCCGGCCGTACGCGACCGTCCGCGCGTCGGCGTGGAGGACGGTCGCCGACCGCGACCGCACGCGCACGCGTCCGAACTCGCGGATCCGCGCGAGCGTGTCGTCCGCGTATCGCCGCAGGAACTGCCGCGCCGTTCCGACGGGACGGCAGACACGCTTGTGCTTGTGGCACCAGTAGTCCTCGAGCTGTGGCTCGCGCGGCGCCTCCAGGTCGAAGTGCGGCGCCCGCCGCGCCGATCGCGCGGCGCGCGACAGAACGACGCGCAGTACGTCGGCGTGCTCGTACTCCCCCGCAAGCGCGCGCCAGAAGAGCAGCTCCGCCAGCGCCGCGGGCGCGTACCACGACCGCAGGTATTCGCTCTCGGTCTCCGCCGTGTCGCCCGCGAAGCGATCGAGCCGCAGGCAGGCGTCACGCAGCTCGCTCTCGAGCGTGAACGGCCCGTACCGCGCCGTCTTCACGGAGATCAGCAGGCAGTTGAACGCGGCCAGCTCGACGGCAGTCGCGTCGAGCCCGCTCTCGAGCGCCTGCACGGCCGTCGTCCCCGACCCGGCGAAGGGATCCAACACGTGCTGCCCCGGCCGAAAATACCGCTCCAGCAATACCTCGACGAGCTGCGGGATGAACTTTCCGAGATACGGATGGAGCCGGTGGACGTGCTTCGTCCGTTCGCGCTCGGGCAGCTCGCGCTCCGACCACGACAGCTCGAGATCGAGGTCGGCGTAGAGCGCATCCTGGGTTGGAGCCACCCGCGCCAGTTCGACGCCGCGCTCAGAAAGCCTGGGCGATCCGTGAAAGCCGGCGGCCCCGGACGGCGATCACGTCGAAGGAGACGACAAGGCCGCGCGACTCAGGATGTTGCGCGAGCCATCCTTCCGCCGCGCGGCGGAGGCGCCGTTGCTTCTCCAAGTCGACCATGTCGAGCGGATCGCCAAAGCCAGGGCCGCCCTTCTCCTTCACCTCGCAGAACACGAGGTGCCGCCCGCGGCGCGCCACCACATCGAGCTCGTTCCCGCCCGCCCAGACGTTCCTCCCGAGAATCCGGTACCCGCGCAGCCGGTACCAGAGCGCCGCGCGCCGTTCGGCGTGCCTGCCGCGTCGGGGAGCTCCCATGCGGCGAGGCTACGCCGAGGCGGCGCGGGAAAGCGTCACGGACTGCGAACGAAACTGAGCAGCCGCTTCTCCTGCGTGTCGACGACCGCCAGCGCGCGCCCCCGAGGGCCGCGCACCACGAGATGTCCGTCGCCGTCGCGCCGGAGCCGGTACTGGAACACGTTTTTCGGTTGGTACTTCCACGGCATGTCGATGCAGACGGCAGTCGCGTGCCGGAGGTCGAGGGCGTGGATGAACGGCCGCGGCCCCGCGGCTCCGTAGAGCGTGTACGCCCAGCCGCCGTAGGCGAGCCGCGAGACCGGCATTCCCTGCATGTCCGTCTCCCACGACGTCTTGTCGGAGATGACCTTCGGGAGCAGCCGCTGCGTCCGCAGGTCGTATGCACGGACGCGGTAGTGCGTCGGATCCTCGTTCGAGTAGACATGGTCGATCAGATAGAGGGTGCGCGCGTCCGGCGAAAGCGCGTCGAAGCTGAAGCTCCCCTTCAGCCGCACGGTCTGGAGGACGCGGAAGCGCTTCGTGTTGACCACGAGGAACGAACTGCGCTTCGCCTGTGGGTTGACCCCGTTCGAGTCCGCGAGGATCAGCGTCCGCCCGTCGGCGGAGAGACCTCCCGCCGTTCCGTCGAACGCCACCAACGGGATTCCCCAGAAGCCCGGAAGCGGCTTGAATCGAAGCACACGGCCGCCGTCGCGCCGGATCGCCTCCAGCGTCGTAGTGTCCAGGCCCGGAACCGCGACGTAGCGGACGTTCCCTCGTGCGATCCCGTCCCGTCCCTGCATCACGCCGGGGCTCGGCCCGGCCCCGAATGCCGCCGCCTGCGTGGCCGCCGCACACGCGACGCCGATCGCCACCGCTCGTACCTTGCGCATGTCTGCCTCCCGGGTTTGCCTGAGGCTTCTACACCGGGCGGCGCCGAAAGGGTCCCTGTTCAGCCGCCTTTCGTCAGGACGGCGTGGATCTCACGCGTCAGCGCCGCAACCTGCTCGGTCAGATCCTTGTCCTGCCTCGTCAGGTCGGTGTTGGCGTCGAGGAGGCGCCTCAGCGCCTCGATGCGTTCGCTCGCCAGCTTCTCCGCATGGTCGTGGTGGCTCTCGGTCAACTCCTCCGCCCGCTTGTCCCGGTCCGCCTGGCGCGTCTGCGCGAGCAGGATCAGCGGCGCCGCGTAGGCCGCCTGCGTCGAGAACGCGAGGTTCAGCAGGATGAAGGGATACGGATCCCAGTGCGCGACGATCGCGATCGAATTGAGGGCGATCCAGGCGACGACGACGAGCGACTGGCCGGCGATGTACTGCGGCGTCCCGAAGAACCGCGCCGCCCGTTCGGCGCGGCGCCCGAATGCGTCGGCGCCGAATGCGCCGTGGTGCTCCTCGCGGCTCGCCACACCGCGAGGGTACGCGGCGAGACGGACGCTAGCCGAGGTGGGAGCCGCGCCGGAGCCGCACGAAGTGCCAGCGGCCGGCTCGGTTCCCGCGGAGGTCGTTGCTGCGTGCGTCGACGATCATCGTCGTCCCAGAGGCCGCGGGAGCGGTAGCAGCTCCCGTCCTCCGCCGCGGAAGCGCGATCTCGCCGCCGGCATCGAGCTTCTCCTGCAGCCACAGCGTGACGTCCCGGGTCGGCGGCGTGGGGTCTGCGACAGGATGCGCGGCCCCGCCTGCGATCGCGGCGAGGACCGCAAGGAGGTGCGTCACGCAGGCAGCGCCAGCCGCTCTTCGAGCTCGGCCTCAGACAGGTAGCACAGCGCCTGGAACGATCTGCGGTGGATCGCCGACGGGCCGCGCTCGCGGACCATCCGCGAGTGCCTCGGCGTGATGTAGCCGACGTGCGACGAGAACCCGTAGTGTGGGAAGAGCGCGTCCATCCGCCGCATCAGGCGGTCTCGCGTCACCTTCGCCACGATCGAGGCAGCCGCGATCGCCGCGCTCTTCTCGTCGCCGTCGACGACGGCTTGATGGGCAGGCGCCGACGGGCCGAGCCGGAAACCGTCGACCAGGCACGCCTCCGCCGGCGGGGAGAGCGCGTGCAGGATCGAGCGCATCGCCACGAGGTTGGAGCGGTGCAGCCCGTTCCGGTCGATCGTCCCGTGCGGGATCACGCGCACCTCGATGCGGTCCGCGCAGGCCATCACCGCGCGAAAGAGGTCCTCGCGCCGCTCGACGGAGCACTGCTTCGAGTCGTTCAGGAACCCGAGCGGGCGAACCTTGTGGTCCCGCAGGCAGCCATAGTCGAGCAGCACCCCGGCGACGACCAGCGGGCCGGCGAGCGAGCCGCGTCCCGCCTCGTCCGTGCCTGCGACGAAGCGCGCACCCAGCTTGCGATCGAACCTGAGGAGCTTCTGACCCGTCCTGCGCGCCACGCGCGCGAGGATAGCTCAGGTTTCGGCGGGCGCTGCCTCGGCCTCGGCCTCGGCTGCGACCGGCTCGGCCTCGAGCGCCTCAGCCTCGGCGGCCTCGACCTCCTCGATCTGCGTCTCGGCGGCCTCGCTCTCTGCGACTTCCGTCTCGGGACGCGACCGCGCCGCCTTGGAGGCGTCCTGCCGCAGCTCGCGGACGCGCGCCTTCCGCCCCACCTTCCCGCGCAGGTAGTAGAGCTTCGCGCGGTTGACGTCGCCGATCGCGGTGACCTCGATCTTGTCGATCTTCGGCGAATGCAGCGGGAACGTCCGTTCCACGCCGACGCCGAACGACTGCTTCCGCACGGTGAAGGTCTCCCGCGCCCCGGCTCCCTGGCGCTTGAGAACGATCCCCTCGAACACCTGGATCCGCTGCCGCTGCCCCTCGATCACCTTGAAATGGACGCGCACGGTGTCCCCCGCCTTGAACTGCGGAATGTCGCCGCGCAACTGGGCGCGCTCGAGACTCTCGATCACCTTGCTCATAGGAAGACGGCCCGTGGGCCGCCGGCAGATGCTAGCGAATGTGGATCCGTTTCGAGCCGCGCTTGATCTCGATCGCCTTGCCGATCACGCTCTTGCGCGGGATCGAACCCCAGCGCCGCGAATCGCAGGAGCTGACGCGGTTGTCTCCGAGCAGGAAGTAGCTTCCCCGCGGAATCGCGGTCGGCCCGAGCGTGTCGGCATCCCGTCGCTCGGGCCGGACGTACGGCTCGTCGAGTTTGCGCCCGTCGACGTAGACGTAGCCTTTGCGCTCCGACCACCTCTCGCCCGGCAGCGCGACGATCCGCTTGATGAAGGTCCCTCCCGAACCGCACTCGCGCGTCGCGGCCGGAGGAGTCCTGAACGCGACGATGTCGCCGCGCTCGGGGTTCCCATCTCCGTAGGGCCGGACGGCGACGAGGTCGTTCTGGTCCGCTTCGCAGCCGATCCCGGGCCGGGCGCAGTGAAGCGTCGGCTCCATCGACGAAGAAGGAACGCGGTAGATCTTCGTGTCCCGGTCGCTCGAGCAACCCGCGAGCGCGACTGCCGCCGCCGCGAACGCGACGCGACGCATCAGTGGAAGGAGATGCGGCTGGGCGGCCAGTAGGTGGCGAACACCGGGCCGATCAGGTTTGGCTTCGGGACAAGTCCCCACCGCCGAGAGTCACAGGACGAGATCCGATTGTCGCCCATCATCAGGTACATGTCCTTGGGGATTTTCGTGTACTTCCCTTTCGGCGGGATGTCCGCGAGCGTATGCGTCTCGGAGTCCCGGCGCTCGGGCCGGACGTACGGCTCGTCCAGCTTCCGCCCGTCGATGTACACGTAGCCGTTCCGCTCCTCCCAGACGTCGCCGGGTAGGCCGATCAGGCGCTTCACGAACGTGCCGCCGGGGCCACACTCCTGCTTGGCCAGGGGCGGCGTGTGGAAGACGATGATCTCGCCCCGGTGGGGGGCGCGGAAGTGGTAGATGAACCGGTTGGCGAGGACGCGGTCGGATGTGCGGGCCTCGCAGCCGGGCCCGGGCCGCGCACAGTGCAGCGTCGGCTCCATCGAGGAGGACGGGATCCGGTAGGGGTTGACGACCCACGCTTTGATCGCGAGCACGATCCCGACGGCGCCCGCGATCGTGACGACCCAGTCGAGGGCGACCCGCCAGCCGTGCGGCAGATTGGGGAAGAGGCGGTCGACCGGGTTCCGCGAGCGCTTCCTCTTGGCCGCGGCGCCGTCGCTGGAAGCGTCGTAGCGGGCGCGCTCGGCGGGATCCGAGAGCACGTCGTACGCGTCACGAAGCTCGCGCCAGAAGCCGTTCTCCCAGCCGCGCTCGAGCGCGATCCGCCGGTAGGCGGCCTCGATCTCCTGGGGCGAGGCGTCGGGCCCCACTCCGAGCACGGCGTAGTGGTCGCTCACAAGAGGCTCCTCCGCCTGCTCTGTTCACGCCGCCAGGCCTCGATCTTGCCGTGGTCCCCCGAGAGGAGGACGTCCGGGACGCGCCAGCCGCGAAAGTCCGGCGGCCGCGTGTAGTGGGGATATTCGAGCCCGCCCTCGAGCTCGGCGGAGAAGCTCTCTTCGGCCCCCGATTCTTCGCGGATCGCGCCCGGGAGGCGCCGCGCGATCGCATCCAGGACGATCATCGCCGGGAGATCGCCGTTCGAGAGGACGTACGGCCCGACGGAGATCGCATCCGAGGCGAGGTGCCGAACGACGCGCTCGTCGAAGCCCTCGAAGCGGGCCGAGAGGAGCGTGAGCCGCTCCTCGCCGGCGAGCTCCTCCACGACGTCCTGCGTCAGCTGCCGCCCCTGCGGCGTCAGGGCGACGACGCGATGATCCGGCGCACCGCCATAGACGGCGTCGAGCGCGGCAGCGACGACGTCCACCCGCAGCACCATGCCCGCGCCGCCGCCGTACGGCTCGTCGTCGACCTGGCCGGCGCGGAGGGGCGTCGTGTCGCGGTACGAGAACAGGCGCAGGTCGAGCTCCGTCCCGAGGACGGTCGCAACGGGGCGCTGCTCTGTAAGCCACGCGAATGCGTGGGGAACGAGGGTGAAGACGTCGAGCTGCACTGGACGGGCGACCCAGGTTACCCGGGGCCGGCGTAGCCTGGCGCGACGACGATGCGCCCCGCGTCGAGGTCGACGTCGCGGATGCAGTCCTCGACCATCGGCAGGGCCAGGCCACAGTCGAGCTCCAGCACGTCGTTCGCGACGCCCGGCGCGACATCGGCGACCCGGCCGAGCTCGCGGCCGCCTTCTTCCATAACGTCGAGACCGACGAGCTGGAAGACGTAGAACGAATCCTCCGCGGGGGCGGGCAGTGACTCCCGCGGCACCTCGAGAGCCGCGCCGCGGGACACCCCCCGGTCGAGCTTGATCACCGGCCGGCCGCGTGCCCGTTTCGCAGCGAGAACACGTGCCGGCTCCCCATCGACGAGGAGCTCGGCACCAACGGCGAACCGTGCTTCGACGTCGCTCGCATGCTCGACCACGAAGGAGCCGTCCAGGCCGTGAGACTTCCCGACCCGCCCGACGAAGACGGTGTCAGGCGCCCGCACGCTCCCGCGAGATGCGCTCGAAGAAATCCGTCGCCTCCTCGGGCGTGGCCGCAGGCCATTCCTCCGGCCACCCCGATTCCCGGATCGCCGTCGCTGCCGCCTCGGTGTCGTAGTCCGTGCGGCGGAGCTCGACGTCGGGGCCGAGCAGCGCCCAATAGGCGCCAGGTTCCTGCTCGTACGGCATGCCGACGCTGCCTGCGTTGACGAGGCGCCTCTCCCCCACCTCCCGGCTGAACTGGACGTGCGTGTGACCGACGACGACCGTGGCCTCGTCCACGCCGGCGAGCGCGGCCGCCCAGCGTTCGTCAGGACTGATCCGCGTCAGCAGCTCCTCGTCGCTCCGCGGCGTGGCGTGGCAGAAGAGGACCGGCCCGAGCCCTTTCACGTCGACGCTCTGCCGCTCCGGCAGCCCGGTGACGAATGCGAGCTGCTCGTCCGTGAGCTGTGCCCGCACCCACTCGATCACTTCCGGCGGCGGGCCGCCCGGGCGTCTTTCCGGCACGGCGGCGAGCTCGCGGTCGGCGTTCCCGCGCAGCCAGCGAACGCGGTCGCCGAGGCCCCGCAGCCGCTCGACCGTCTCCGCAGGCCAGGGCCCGGCGGCGACGTCGCCACCGACGACGATCAGCGCGTCGTCGTCGACCTCCGCCAGCACTGCCTCGAGCGCCGGCAGGTTCCCGTGGACGTCGTAGAGGGCGACAAGCTTCAATCGACGATCTCGAGCTGCACGCGGCGCTGCTCGCGCGCGGAGCCGGCGCGCACGACCGTCCGCAGCGCCCGCGCGATCCGGCCCTGCCGGCCGATCACCTTGCCGCGGTCGTCCTCCGCGACGTGGAGGCGGAGCACGAGCACGCCGTCCTCCTCGACCTGCTCGACGCGCACGGCGTCGGGGTCGTCCACGAGCCGGCGCGCGAGGTCAGCCAGGAGCTCCGCCACGCTAGGAAATGTTTTTGGCTTTCAGGAGCTTCTGCACGGCGCCGGAGGGCTGCGCGCCCTTGCCGAGCCAGTCTCGCACCTTGTCCTCGTCGAACTCGATCAGCGAGGGCTGGTGCTGCGGGTTGTACCGCCCCACGATCTCGATGAACTTGCCGTCCCGCGGCGAGCGCGAGTCGGCCACAACGACGCGGTAGATCGGATTCTTCTTCGACCCGACCCGCGTCAACCTCATCTTCACAGCCAAGTCACTACCTCCGAGTCTTGGTTCGCTTCTTCTTCTTGTTGGACTTCGTCGCCTTGCGCCGCGGCTGACCGGCTGCGGCGACGGGCGCCTGGCCGCTCATCATCGCGCCCAGATCGGGCATCTGGCCGCGTCCCATTCCCTTCATCAGCTTCTCCATCTGCTTGCGCGCCTCGAGCAGCCGGTTGACCTCCTCGACGCTGGTCCCCGAGCCGCCGGCGATCCGCTGGCGGCGGGAGCCGTCGATCACGCTGGGCATCGACCGCTCGACCGGCGTCATCGAGAGGATGATCGCCTCGACGCGCCCGAGCTGCCGCTCGTCCACCTGGTCGATCCCCTCGAGCTGCTTGCCAAGACCCGGCACGAGCTTGAGCACACCCTGGATCGGCCCCATCCGGCGCAGCATCTTGTAGCTCTTCAGGAAGTCGTCGAACGAGAACTGGCCCTTCAGCATCCGGGCCTCGAGCTCCTTGTGCTCGTCCTCTTCGACAGCGGCCTCGGCCTTCTCGATCAGGGAGAGGACATCGCCCATGCCGAGGATGCGGGAGGCCATCCGGTCGGGATGGAAGTACTCGAGCTGGTCGAGCTTCTCGCCGACCGAGACGAGCTTGATCGGCCGGCCGGTGACGGCCTTCACGGACAGCGCCGCGCCGCCGCGCGCGTCCCCGTCCAGCTTCGTCATCACGACGCCGTCGAAGGCGACGCGCTCCTGGAACGCCTGCGCGACGTTGACGGCCTCCTGGCCGGTCATGGCGTCGAGCACCAGCAGGACGTTGTGCGGCTTCACCTGACCGTGAATCCGCACTAGCTGTTCCATCATCGGCTCATCGACGTGCTGCCGGCCGGCCGTGTCGACGATGACGACGTCAAGCCCCTCTCGCGCCGCTTGCTCGACACCAGCTAGGGAAACGGCGACAGGGTCGTCGTTTCCCCGGTACACCGGAACCTGGATCTGCCGCCCGAGCTGCTCGAGCTGGTCGATCGCGGCCGGGCGCTGAAGATCGGCGGCGACCAGACCGGGCTTCCTCTCTTCCTTGCGGAGCAGGAGCGCAAGCTTCGCCGCGGCCGTCGTCTTCCCGGAGCCCTGCAGCCCGGCGAGGAGGATCACGGTCGGCGGGCGTCCGGTGAAGGCGAGCTTCGAGCTGCCCGCGCCCATCAAGGCGGTGAGCTCCTCGTGGACGACCTTCACGACCTGCTGGCCGGGCGTGAGGCTCTTCAGGACGTCCTGTCCGAGCGCGCGCTCCCGCACCTGCGCGACGAATTGCTTGACGACCTCGAAGTTGACGTCCGCCTCGAGCAGCGCGAGCCGGATCTCGCGCATTGCGCGCGAGATCGCCTCCTCGTCGAGCGTGCCGCGACCGCGGAGGTCCCCGAGCGCGCTCTGCAAGCGGTCTGAGAGGGTGTCAAACACGAGCCGGAAGTGTACTTAGGGGTCTAAACCGTCCCTATTCACACGGAGGTAGAGATGGCAGACATCGCCAAGGTGATCACGATCATCGGCAACTCGCCGGAGAGCTTCGCCAAGGCAGCCGATGCGGCCGTTCAGGAGGCGTCGAAGACGCTCCGCGGGATCAGCGGCGCCGACGTGGTCTCGATGAGCGCAGTCGTCGAGAACGACCGCATCAGCGAGTACCGAACGACCGTCAACATCGCGTTTGCGATCGAGCGGTAAAACCTAGCCGGCGACGAGGGCACCGTCCTTCGCTAGCCCGGCCGCCTCGACAGTCCTACACTCGTCGGTGCCGTCCTCTTTGGGAGACGTACGCATGTCCGACCTGCCGACGGGAACAGTCACGCTCCTCTTCAGCGACGTGGAGGGCTCGACGCGTCACCTCCTGAAGCTCGGCGCACAGTACGAGCAAGCGCTAGCGGATCACCGGCGGCTGCTCCGCGAGGCCTTCGCGCGGGTGGGTGGGCGTGAGGTCAACACGCAGGGCGACTCGTTCCTCGTCGCATTCCGCCGCGCACGCGATGCCGTGGCGGCGGCCGTCGCGGGCCAGCGCTCCCTCGGCGCACACAGCTGGCCCGAGGATCGGCCGCTCCGTGTTCGCATGGGCATCCACACCGGGGAGCCGGCGGTGCGCGAGGACGACTACGTCGGCCTCGACGTGCACCGTGTCGCACGGATCAGCTCCGCGGCCCACGGCGGCCAGGTCCTGGTCTCGGACGCCACGCACCAGCTGCTCGGCGACGAGCCGCTTCCGGACGTCCACCTCCGAGATCTCGGCGAGCACCTGCTCAAGGACCTCCCCGCTCCGGAGCGGCTGTTCACCCTGCAGGCGCCGGAGCTGCAGGCGGAGTTTCCGCCGCCGCGCGCGCTCGATGCGACTGCTCTCCCCGTCAAGGCCAGCTCGCTGGTCGGCCGTGCGCGGGAGGTCGCGAATCTCTCGGAGCTGGTCGCGCGAGACGACGTCCGGCTCGTGACGTGCACGGGCGCCGGCGGAATCGGCAAGACACGGCTCGCCCTGCAGGTCGCGGCCGGGGCGGCATCGGGCTTTCGCAACGGGGTCGTCCTCGTCGCGCTCGCACCCGTCACCGAGGCGATCTCGGTGCTGCCGACGATCGCCGCCTCGCTCGGTATCCGCCCGAGCGGACAGCAGCTGGTCGAGGACGACCTGGCCGCGTATCTCGCCGGTCGGCCGATGCTGTTAGTGCTCGACAACTTCGAGCAGGTCACGGCGGCCGCCCCGGACGTCGCGCGCATGCTGGAGCGCGCGCCCGAGGTCAAGGTCCTCGCGACGTCGCGGGCTCCCCTGCGCCTCTCCGGCGAGCACGAGTTCCCGGTGCCTCCGCTTGCGAACGAGGAGGCGGTCGCGCTGTTCGCCGAGCGCGCGACCGCCGTCCGGCCCGGATTCGTCCTCACCGCGGGCGGCGAGCAGGCGGCGGCCGAGATCTGCCGCCGCCTGGACGGGCTCCCCCTTGCGATCGAGCTCGCCGCGGCGCGAACGAAGCTGCTCGGGCTGGAGGAGCTCCTCGCGCGGCTCACCCGCAGCCTCGACGTCCTCGGCGAAGGGCCACGCGACCTTCCGGCGCGGCAACGGACGCTTCGGGCCACGCTCGACTGGAGCTACGAGCTGCTCGACGCCGACGAGCAGCAGCTCTTCGGCGAGGTGGCCGTCTTCGTCGGCGGAGCCACGATCGAAGCGATCGAGGCGGTCTCCTCGTGCGAGGACGGGCTGGAGCTCGTCGAGGCGCTTGTGGACAGCAACCTCCTCCAGCGAGTCGAAGGATCGACCGAGACGCGGGTCGCGCTGCTCGAGACGGTGCGCGAGTACGCCCTCGCGCGACTCGACCAACGACGCGACGCCGACGAGATCCGGCTTCGCCACGCGCTCTGGTTCGCCGACCTTGCCGAACGCGCCGAGTCGGAGCTCACGGGCGAGCGCCAGGCGGATTGGCTGCAGCGGCTTGCGAGCGACCACGACAACCTCCATGCGGCGCTGGACTTCCTGCTCGCGAAGGGAGACGTGGAGCAGGCACTTCGCACGGGGAACGCGCTCATGCGCTACTGGCGCGCGCGTGGCCACGCCGTCGAGGCTCGACGCTGGCTCGACGCGGCGCTGGACCGTGCCGACGAGGTCGACCCGCGCGTTCGAGCCGGTGCGCTCTGGACGGCGGGCCGGCTCGCGATGGCCCAGAGCGATCTCGCGCCGGCCGAACGCCGCTACACCGAGGCGAAGGAGCTCTATGCGTCCCTTGGCCACGGACGGGGCGAGAGCGCGACGGGCGCCGGGCTCGGCATGGTCGCGTTCAAGCGAGGCGAGCTCGACCGCGCCGAGGCTCTCTGCCAGGAGAGCCTGGAGCTCGCGCGACGAATCGGCGACGACCGTGCCGCCTCGTTCGCGTTGACGAACCTGGCTAACGCCGCTAGCGCTCGTGCGGACCATGCGCGCGCACGCGCGCTGCACGAGGAGAGCCTCGAGCTGCGGAGGCGCCTCGGCGATCCGCTGCTGATCGCGAACAGCGCACACAACCTCAGCCTCGACGCCCTGGCGGAAGGCGATCTTGAGCGCGCACGGACCGCGGCCGAGGAGTGCCTCACGATCTCGCGCGAGCTCGGGAACCTGATGCACAACGCAGGTGCTCTCTACTGCCTCGGCAAGGCCGCGGTCCTCGAATCCGACTGGGCCACGGCCGACCGGTACCTCCGCGAAGGGCTCGAGCTGTACGACCGCCTGCACGAGAACGGCGGGATCAGCCACTGCCTCAAGGCGCTCGCGGAGGTGGCCGCCGCCGAGGGGCGGGCCGAGCGCGCGGCACGGATCTGGGGAGCCGTCGAGGCACAGCGTGCCGGCCTCGATCTCGGCCTCCCGCTCGAACACGACCCCGAGGTCGGCCCCGGGTTCCTGGCCGAAGCCGTCGCAGAGCTCGGGGAAGATCGCTTCGAGGCCGCGCGCGCGGCCGGACGGGGGCTCACTCTCGACGCAGCCGTCGCCGAGGCGCTCGCGGCCTGAGGGAGTATCTTCGGCACTTCGTTCCTAGCGACGAGGAGGAGACGTGACATACGGCGACCCGAAAGAACAGACGCCGGCCTTCACCGGCCGATCCCCCAAGAGCCGTCAGGAGGCGCTCCACAACGCCTCGCTGGCGGCGCAGGAGTTCTTCAAGGAACAGGGACGCGAAGGGCGGATCTTCCTTCAGGTCCTCCGCGAGGAAGTCGTGATCGGGAACCCGCACATCGACGAGTTCCGGATCATCGTCGCCGAGTCGGGAGGCAGCGGCTAACCGCTGACGAGCGCCCGCGCGAAGTCGCTCGGATCGAACGGCCGGAGATCGTCGAGGCTTTCCCCGACGCCGATCAGCTTGACCTGCAGGCCGAGCTCGTAGGCGATCGCGACCGCGATCCCGCCCTTCGCCGAGCCGTCGAGCTTGGTGAGCGCCACACCGGTGACGCCGACGGCATCGCCGAACAGGCGCGCCTGCTGGAGGCCGTTCTGGCCCGTGGTGGCGTCGACCACGAGCAGCGTCTCGTGCGGGGCGCCTTCGAGCTTGCCGGCGATCACCCGCCGCACCTTGGCCAGCTCCTCCATCAGGTTCGCCTGCGTGTGCAGGCGCCCGGCCGTGTCGACGATGACGACGTCCCGGCCGTCGCGGGTCGCGGTCTCGATCGCGTCGTAGGCGACCGAGGCTGGATCGGCGCCGCGCTCGCCGCCCACGAACGCCGCGCCGGCCCGATCTGCCCAGATCTCGAGTTGCTCTTCGGCCGCGGCGCGGAAGGTGTCAGCCGCGCCGAGGACGACGGAGTGCCCGTGCTGCCGGAGTCGCTGCGCGAGCTTGCCGATCGTCGTCGTCTTGCCCGTGCCGTTGACGCCGACGACGAGGAGGATGCTCGGGTCGGCCTTGACGTCCAGCGTCCCGGGGTCGCCGAGCAGGGAGGCGATCTCCTCGGACAGGGCCTCGTTCAGGTCGGTCAGGTCCGCGCGCGCCTCGAGGCGTCGAATCAGCTCCGCGGTCGCGCGCACGCCGACGTCGCCACGGATGAGCGCCTCCTCCAGCCGCTCCCAGGCGAGCTCGTCGCCCGGGTCGAAGGCGGCGGACGCAAGCTCCTGCGTGAGTGCGCGCCGGCTCTTCGAGAGCGAATCGCGCAACCGGGAGAAGAGCCCGCCGCGGACGTCCTCCGGCTCCGGCTGGGCGTCCTCCTCGCCGAGAAGCTCGGCCCAGCTACGAGGCAATCGGCGCCGCCTGCTCCCTCGGGAGCCGGCGAGACACGATCTGCGAGACCCCGTCGGCGCCCATGGTGACGCCGTAGAGGATATCCGCGGCCTCCATCGTCCTCTTCTGGTGCGTGATCACGACGAACTGCGCGCGATCGGAGTACCGCCGCAGCAGCTCGACGAAGCGGCCGATATTGGTGTCGTCGAGTGCAGCTTCGACCTCGTCGAGGAGGTAGAACGGGCACGGCCGCGCGAGGAAGAGCGCGAACAGGAACGAGATCGCCCCCAGCGCCTTCTCGCCGCCGGAGAGGAGCGAGAGGCGCGTGATCCTCTTGCCGGCCGGGCGTAGCTCGACCTCGATCCCCGACTGGGACTCGTCGCCGTCCTCGGGCTCCGTCAGCCGGAGGCGTCCCTCGCCGCCGGGGAAGAGCGTCCCGGCGACCTCGGCGAAGTTCCGCTCGACGGCCTCGAACGTCTCGGCGAACCGGCGCTCCACGGTTGCCGCGAGATCGTCGCGGAGCGTCTCGAGCTCCGCGAGGGAGCGCTCGAGGTCCTCACGCTGCGTCGACAGCTCGACCAGCCGTTCCTTCTCGCGCTCGTACTCCTCCTTCGCGAGCGGATTGACCTGGCCGAGGGTCTCACGGCGCCGCTCGAGCCGCTCGATCCGCTCGGCCAGCTCGTCGCGGTCCTCGCCCTCGGCCGGATCGGCGCCGGCTTCGCCGAGGCGGCGGCGCGCCTCGTCGGCCTCGGCGTCGATGCGCGCCCGCTCCACGTCGAGCGCGTTGAGCCGCTCGGCAGCCTCGGCGGCGGCGCGGCGGAGCTCGACCTCGGCGGCGCCGAGCCTGCGGAGCTGGTCGGCCAGGTCGCCGGTGCGAGTCGCGCCCGCGTCGGCGCGCGCACGCAGCGGCGCCTCGAACCGGTCTGCACCCGCGTCCAGCGCGCCGGCAAGCCGCTCGGCGAGCTCGAGCAATCGCCGGACGAGCGGGTCGGCCTCGACGGTGTAGGCATCGGCCGGGAACGGCTCCGCCGCGCGCGCCTCGAGCTCCTCGACCTCCGCGGCGAGCGCGCGCCGCCGGGCCTCGAGCTCGAGCCAGACCGCCTCCGCGGTCTCACCGGCGAACCAGAGCTCCCCTCGCTCGGGGTCGAAGCCGAAGCCCTCGGCCGTCACCGCCGCAACCGGCGACGACAGCAGCTCCTCGCTTGCGACGACCGGCAGCTCGCGGACGAGCGCCGCCGGGTCGCGTCCGACGAGCACGGTGACGCTGCCGAGGCCGGCCGCGCGGGCTCGTTGCGCCAGGTCGAAGGCGGCGCGGGCGTCGTCGGCGACGAGCGCGGAGGCGCGGTGCCCGAGCGCCGCCGCCACGGCCCGCTCCTGGCCCGGCTCGACGTCGAGGAGGGACAGGGCGAGCCGCTCGCCCTCCTCCGCCAGCGCGCGCGCAGCCGGCGGCAGGCCCTCCCGCTCGGCCAGCGACCGCTCGAGCGCGTCCAGCCGCTCGCGCGCGAGCCGCCCGCGCTCGGCAATCGCCTCGCGCTCGGCGCGGACGCGGGCGTCCACGATCCGTCGCGGCCGCTCGAGCTCCGCCCGCAACCGGCCCACGAGCTCGTCGGCGGCCTCGCGACGCAGGGCGAGCCGCTCCGCCGCGCTGCGCAGGCGGTAGAGAGCCGCCGTCGCCTCTTCGCGCCGGCCCGCTGCGTCCGCGAGCTCCTCTTCTGCCTTTCCCCGCTCGCCGAGGAGTGCGTCGAGCCGCTCGTCGGCAGCGCGGCGCGCCAGCGACGCAGCTGCCCGGCGTTCCTCCCCCTCCGCCAGGCGCTCGTCGAGCGCGGCGAGCTCGAGCTCGGCGACGCGTGCGCGCAACGATGCAATCTCACCGCGGAGCTTCTCGGCCCGCTCGGCCGCGGTCGCCTGCAGCGCGAGCGGACGGAGTCGCTTCCGGACCTCGTCCTCGACGTCGCGCGCCCGCTCGACCTGGACGGCGACCCGCGCGAGCTTCAGCTCGGCCCGGTGCTTCCGCCGCTTGAAGCGCCCCAGCCCGGCCGCCTCCTCGATCAGCTCACGGCGCTCTCCTGGATGCGAGGCGAGGATCTCCTCCACGCGGCCCTGACCGATGATCGAGTGCATCCCGCCGCCGAGGCCAAGATCCGCGAGCAGCTCGACGAGGTCGATTCGCCGCACGGCCGTCCGGTTGACGAGGTACTGCCCCTCCCCGCCGCGGTGCAGCCGGCGGGCAACCGAGAGCTCCGAGTACTCGAGCGGCCCGTCGCCGGCGGTGTTGTCGAACAGCAGCTCCACCTCGCAGAACTCCGCACCCTTCCGGACGCCGCCGCCCGCGAAGAGCACGTCGTCCGGCTTCTCGGCCCGCAGCTCGGAGGGCGCGAGCGAGCCGGCCGCCCAGACGATCGCATCGGAGACGTTGGACTTCCCCGACCCGTTCGGCCCGACGACCACGGCGACGCCCGGCTCGAGGCGCACCTCGACCGGATCCGGAAACGACTTGAAGCCGCGCAGCTTGATCGCGCTCAGGTGCACGCCCGCGGGAGGCTAGCTGGAGGCGCGGACGGCGATTCTCAGCCGGGCAGCCCGAGGCGCCGCCGAATCTCCTCGCGGCTCGTCCCGTCACGGACGAGGCGGCGCTCGATCAGCTCCTCGAGCCGCCGCTGGTTCTCGTCCCAGCGCGCCCACTCCTCAGGCGTCGTCTTCTTGCGCTTCCTCTTCGCCATCGTCCTCGTCCTCCAGGAGGCGAATGATCCTGCGGATCCCGACCTTGATGTCGGCGAGCGTGAAAAGCATAGCCGTGACCTCGTCACGGTAAATCAGCGGCTCGGACTCCATGTCCGCGAATGTTCGCCTGGGTGACGCAAGCTGCCTAGAGCCTTTTCGGGGCTGGGCCGATACCGCCATCTGATGTTGACGCTCCGTCGAAGCCGCCGGTAAGCTGGTCCGGTCAGCGACGCGGAAGGAGGGCCAGAGAATGACTGTGAGTTTCGCCCCCTTCCCCGGCGTCGCCTGATCCGCTGACACGGAGCTTCCTCTTCGGATAGCGCTCCATCGCTCGGGCGGCGCCTCGACGCCACCGACCGAAGGAGACCGTGTCCGACCACGAAAACAGCCGAACGATGCGCCTCCACGCGCTCGACGCATGGGTGCGCTCCGCGTCCGTCCTGACGGACGCCGACAGGCTGAAGGCGATCCTCTACTCCGGCGCGGGCGCCGGCGGTGCGACCGTGCTCGGCGAGCAGTTCTGCATCTTCCCCAACGGCGCCGTCACCGGCGTGCTCGTGCTCGGACAGTCGCACCTGAGCATCCACACCTGGCCGGAGTTCAGGCTCGCCAACATCGACCTGCTCTCGTATGGCGCTGTCCGCGGCGACGACGTCTTGCGAGCGATCTGCGACGAGCTCGACGTCGAGCGCGTGAACGTCACCTGCGTCCCCCGGGCGATTGGCTAAAGCGGCCCGCATCGTGCGTGACGTTGCCGCCGCGGTGGGGCTCGCGGAGGGCGAGCCGGGCGTTCGCTCGGTGATCGCGACGTTGGCGAGACTCGAACCTGTCTCGATTCGCGGGATCAGCCGCGCAGTCGAGTTGCCGGTGCCGATCGTCGCGTCGATCTGCGGCGAGCTGCGCAAGCGGGCGGTGGTCGCGGAGGAACGACCCGCGCAGCTGACGCCGGCCGGCCGTGGCCTGTTCGCCGCGGGCGCGCTCGACCTCGGCCGCTCCGCCGCCTGTCCGACCTGCGCCGGACGGGCGATTGCGATCCCGAGCCACCTGATCAGGCTCACGGCCGAGCTCAGGAGGATTGCGAAGAGCGCCCCGCCGCCGGTGTTCGAGCTCGACCAGTGCCACTGCACGGTGGAGACGAAAATCCGGCGCGTCCTGGCGATGCAGGAGGCCGACGCACTTGTCGGCCGGCGCGTCCTGCTCCTCGGCGACGACGACCTGACATCGGTGGCGATCCGCGGTTTCGTCGAGCGCTTCGGCTCGAAGGCCACGATCGCGAACCTCACCGTCGTGGACGTCGACCCGGGCGTGGTCGGATTCGTACGCGAGCAGCTCGCCGGCGCGCCGTTTCCCGTCACGTGTGTGCAGCACGATCTCCGCGAAGCGCTGGAGCCCGGTCTATTGCGGAGCTTCGACACGGTCGTTACCGACCCGCCGTACACGCTTGCTGCTGCGCGCCTCTTCCTGTCGCGTTCTGCCGAGGCGCTCGACCGGGCCGGCGGGAATGTGTTCTTCTCGTTCGGGTCGAGACGACCCGAGGCGTCCTTCCACGTCCAGCAGACCATCCTTCAGATGGGTTTCGTAATCCGACGCCTCGTCCGTGATTTCAACGAGTACATCGGCGCCGGCGTCCTCGGCGGCACGAGCCACCTCTACCACCTGTCCCCGACGAGCGCGGTTCGTGCGCGCGTCACGGGACGCTTCGACGGCCCCCTCTACACAGCTGATGTATCCAGTCGCGCAACGACGCGTCCAGGGCCGAAGAGTAGAACAGGCGAAGCCGATCTACGCTTCGGCCGAACTCATGCGGGCGGGGACGCTTCAGCGCCACCGCCCGCACGCCGGAGACAATCGCCGGCCACGATTAATAGGAGCGCGGGGGCTTCGCCCCCGCGCGTTCCGCCGCGAAGCGGCAGTTCCCAAGAGCCGTGCGAAAGCGAGAGCTTTCGCACGGAGCCCTAGTAAACGGCGGCGCCCTCCTTGATTCCCATCGCCGCGAGAGCCTCCTTCGCCGCTTCCTGCTCGGCCGCCTTCTTCGACGCGCCGCTCCCGGCCCCGAGCTGCTCGCCGTCGATCGTGGCGGCGCAGGTGAAGCGGCGGTCGTGCGGCGGGCCCTGGACGTCGAGGACGCTGTAGTTGACCGATTTGCCTCGGCGGGCGAGCGCCTCCTGCAGTTCCGTCTTGAAGTCGACGTGGCTCGTCAGCGCGTACTCGATCCGGTCGTCGAAGGCGGCGACGATCGGCCCCTCGATCCGCTCGAAGCCGTGCGTGAGGAAGAGCGCGGCAAGGGCGGCTTCGAGCAGCGCGGCGAGCACGTTCCGGTTCCGCGAGAGGCGCTCGAGCTCGTCGGCCGGGATCTCCGCGCCGCGCTCGAGCAGCTTCTTCCCCAGGTCGAGGTGGCGCGCGACCACCGCGCAGCTCTGCCGCGAGACCACGTGGGAGCGCACCTTCGCGAGCCGCCCCTCGGTGAACTCCGGGTACCGGTCGAAGAGCGCCCGCGCGATCGCCAGCTCGAGCACGCTGTCGCCGAGGAACTCCAGGCGTTCGTAGGAGGCGGCGCGCTCCGCCGCCCACGACGCGTGCGTGTAGACCTGGTCCGCCTGCTCCTCCGGCAGCTTCTCGATCAGACGACCGAGCGCGGCGACCCCGCCGGACTGCGCGCTACTGGTGCGACGAGACGTAGTCGACAGCCTGGCCGACGGTCTGGATCTTCTGCGCGTCCTCGTCGGAGATCTTGATGCCGAACTGATCCTCGAGCTCCATGATCAGCTCGACCAGATCGAGCGAGTCGGCGTCGAGATCTTCCTGGAACGACGCCTCCTCCGTGATCTCGCTCTCATCGACACCGAGCTGGTCGGTCAGAACCTCCTTGACCCGCTCGTAGACTTCCTCGCGCGACGCTGCCATGTCACCTCATCCGATCGTAGGGGCCTGAAAGTTGGCGGACTCTAACATTCTCTGGCCCAACCGCCCGACGACGTCATGCTCGACTCCTCGGGCCGCCAAACGCACGGCATTGCAGATCGCGCGAGAGGACGAATTCCCGTGCGCGACAACTGCCAGCCCGCGCAGGCCGAGGAGGTAGGCGCCGCCGTACGTGTCCGGATCGAGGCGCTCGCGGAGCCGTCGCGCGGCGGGGCGGATGAGCAGGCCGCCGAGCTTTCCCCGCGGGGTCGCCGAGATCTCCTCGCGCAGGGCGTCGAGCAGATTCTTGATCGTCCCCTCGAGCAGCTTCAGCGCCACGTTGCCGGTGAACCCGTCGGTGACGACGACGTCCCCGGCGCCCACGAGCAGGTCCCGGCCTTCCGTGTTGCCCTTGAAGTTCAGCCCGGATTCGGCGAGGAGGTCGTGCGCCTCGAGCGCAAGCTGGTTCCCCTTCTCCCGCTCCTCCCCGATCGACAGGAGCCGTACCTCCGGATTCGGGATGTCGAGGATCTCCTCGGCGAACACGGCGCCCATGTAGCCGAACTGGAGGATGTTCTCGGCGCGCGCGTCCGCGTTCGCTCCCGCGTCCAGGATCACCGACGGGCCACGGCGTGCGGGAATCGCGACGGCGATCGCCGGACGGCGGACGCCCTGAATCCGGCCAAGGTGGCGCAGGCCCGCAGCGAGCATCGCACCTGTGTTTCCTGGAGAGACAACAGCATCCGCACGTCCCTCGCCGACTGAGCGGCAGGCGACGACGAGCGAGCTGTCCGGCTTCGAGCGGACGGCGTCGGTCGGCTTCTCGTCCATCTCGATCACGTCCGAGGCCTCGATCAGCTCGAGGCCCTGCGTGTCGAGGCCGGCCGGGCCGACGACGACAGGCTGGACGGTCTCCGACGCAGCGTCGCGAGCACCCGCGACGATCTCCCCAGGACCGCGATCCGCCCCCATCGCGTCAACGGCGACGCGAACCGTCACGGGGTTACGGAACGGGAGTCCGGAGCGGCTCGACGTCGCGGCCGCGATACGTATGGCACGTCGGGCAGACGCGGTGCGGCCGCTTCGGCTGACCGCACTGCGGGCAGAGGTTCAGGCGCGGCGACTCGATCTTGTGCTGCGCGCGGCGCTTGTCGCGGCGCGCCTTGGAGGTTTTCTTCTTGGGGACTGCCATGGGAGCGGCCAGTCTAGCCGAGCGCGTCGCTTGCGATGCGCGCGTAGAGGAGGTGCGGGCTTTGCCCGCACCTCCGTCTCAACCAGCTACCTGGGAAACCCCGACCGAACCCCAGCCCACCTCGGTGGCAAACCCTCGTCTGCGGCGGCTACGCTCGATTCATGGAGACACGAATGCTCAGCGCTTTGGAAGTCTCGGAGCAAGGCCTAGGCTGCATGGGCATGTCGGCGTGGTACGGGCCGACGGACGAGCAGGAGTCGATCGCGACCATCCACCGGGCGCTCGAGCTCGGGATCACGTTCCTCGACACGGCCGACGTCTACGGTCAGGGCCACAACGAGGAGCTCGTCGGCCGCGCCATCGCCGGCCGCCGCGACGAGGTGACGCTGGCGACGAAGTTCGGCAACCGCTGGTTCGACGACGGCACGCGGACGATCGACGGCAGCGCCGGCTACGTGCGCCAAGCGATCGACGCGTCGCTGCGGCGCCTGAACGTCGACTACGTCGACCTCTACTACCAGCACCGCGTCGACGAGAACACGCCGATCGAGGAGACGGTCGGCGCGATGGCCGAGCTCGTCGCAGCAGGAAAGGTGAAGCACATCGGTCTCTCCGAGGCCGGGCCGCAGACGATTCGCCGCGCGCACGCCGTCCACTCAGTTACGGCGCTCCAGTCCGAGTGGTCGCTCTGGACGCGCGACCCCGAGGCCGACGTGCTCCCTACGGTCCGCGAGCTCGGGATCGGCTTCGTCGCCTACAGCCCACTCGGCCGCGGCTTCCTCGCCGGCCGCTTCTCCTCGCCGGACGAGCTGACCGACGACGACTTCCGCAAGAACCACCCTCGCATGACCGGCGAGAACTTCGAGCGGAACCGGGCCCTGGCCGAACGCGCCCGCGAGCTCGCCGCCGAGAAGGGCTGCACGCCGGCGCAGCTCGCGCTCGCGTGGGTGCTGTCCCGCGGCGAGGACGTCGTCCCGATCCCGGGGACGAAGCGGCGGAAGTACCTCGAGGAGAACGCGGCGGCGTCGGAGCTCGAGCTGACGGACGAGGAGCTAAACGAGTTGGACGAGGCGTTTCCGCAGGGGGCCGCGGCCGGGGACCGCTACGCGGACATGTCGTCGATCGGCCGCTGACCGCTCCCGGTTAGCCCTCCAGCCCTAGGCCGGAGGGTAGAGCACGCGAAGCGGCTCTAGCCGCAGGCCGAACTGATGCGGGCGGGGACGCGGAGCGCCACCGCCCGCACTGCCAGAAGCAGCCGCCGACCAGGATCTAATGAGAGCGCGGGGCTCGGCCCCGCGCGTTTCGCGCGACGAGCGGCGTACCCAGAAACTGCGCGAAAGCTCGCTAGAGCTTTTCGCGCAGGGCTTCCAGCGCCGCCCACCGTGAGTCGGTCGGCGCCTCGTCGTGCGTGTGCGGTTCGTCGTTCAGGTTCTTGCCGCAGACCGGGCAGAGACCGGCGCACTCCATGCGGCAGAGGATCTTGTCCGGCAGTGCCAGCGCGACTGCGTCGCGGGCCCAAGCGACGAGGTCGAGGCGCTCGTCCTCCAGGTACTGCGACCGCAGCTCCTCCGCGTCTCCGGGGTTCGTCGCCTGGTACTCGCGCGCGTCGATCGGCAGCTCGAGAACGGCGTCTTCGAGGCAGCGGAAGCACGGACCGTGCAGGCGCGTGGTGAACGCGAGCTCGAAGACGGTGCCGGTCGACGCCTTTGAGACGACGAATTCCGCCGGCACCTTCTCCGGGACGGGGAGGTAGCGCTCGCGACCGAGCTCGAACGGCTCGAGCTCGAGCTCGATCTCGTCGCGGTGCTCCTCGCCGGGCCGGAGCTTGACGGTCCTGAGACTGAAGCTCCTCATGGAGCCCAGACTAGCGAGGTCAGGCGCTCGCGCGAGCGGGCCGTGGGACAACACGCGGAGCCCGCTCGCGACCGGTGACCGTCAGAACGACGGCGAGCACGATCGACGCTCCGGCGACGAGGGTGGTCGGCGTGATCGCCTCGCCGAGGAAGGCCGCCCCGAGTGCCACTGCCACAACCGGGTTCACGAAGGCGTAGGTGGCGACAACGGAGATCCGCACGTTCTTGAGCAGCCACGCGTACGAGGAGAAGGCGACGAGCGAGCCGACGAGCACGAGGTAGAGCCAGGCGGCGACGGGCTTGGCTGCAAAGGTGTCGCGGTGGACCTGGCCGGCTTCGCCGAAGACCAGGCCCGCGATCCCGAGGAAGGCGCTGGCCGCGAGCATCTGCATCGACGCGGAGAGCAACGGACTCTTGGGTAGCGGCGCGCCTCGGGCGTAGAGCGAGCCGGCGGCCCAGGCGCCCGTCGTTCCGACGAGCGTGAGCGCGGCGACGACGTCGACGCCGCCGCCTGGCCGGACGAGCAGTGCAACGCCCCCGAAGCCGACGACGAGCCCCATGAAGGCCGCGGGCGCGAGACGCCGGCCGAAGACGAAGCGGTCGAGCACGGCGACCCAGAGCGGGATGATCGCCACGATCAACGCTGCGAGGCCGGAATCCAGCCGCGTCTCGGCCCATGCGACTCCGCCGTTCCCGACGAGCAGCAGCGCCGCACCGACGATCGCCGCGGCGCGCCACTCACGCCAGGTCGGGCGAGCTCGTCCGCGAATGGCGAACGCATAGAGCGCCGCCCCGGCGACGAGGAATCGCACCGAGGACATCAGCAGCGGCGGCATCGTCCGGTCGGTGACGCGGATCGCAAGGTATGTCGAGCCCCAGACGAGGTAGACGGTTGCGAGCGCAACCGCGACCGCCGCCGGCGAGCGGCGTGCGAATGCGGCCGTCACTAGCCAGGCCTACGGACGCCGAGAGTCGACGCCGAAGAGCAAGCTCAGCGGGCCGACGAGAACCAGAAATGTGAGGATGAGGAAAGCTCCCATGCACTCATCATCGGCCCGGCGACCCATTAGGGCAAATCTGGTTACAATGGAGTTCGATTATGGAACCTGATCGCTGGCTAGGCGTCGAATTGCGGCATCTGCTCGCCCTCGAAGCGGTTGCGCGCGAGGGGTCGTTCGGCAAGGCCGCGGTCTCGCTCGGCTACACGCAGTCCGCCGTCAGCCAGCAGATCGCGATGCTCGAGCGGATCGTCGGGCAGCGGCTGATCGAGCGGCCGGGCGGCCCACGACCCGTCTCCCTGACCGAGGCCGGACGCCTGCTCCTCACGCACGCGGAGGCGATCGCCGCGCGGCTGGCGGCCGCCCAGGCCGACCTGAACGCGCTCGGTGACGGAGAGGCGGGCGCACTCCGCGTCGGCGTCTTCCAGAGCGTCGGCCAGCGGATCCTCCCCGAGTTGATGCGGCGCTACATGGAAGCATGGCCGAAGGTGGAGGTCGCGCTGACCGAGTCGGCCGACGACACGGAGCTGCTCGGACTCGTCGAGCGCGGGGGGCTCGATCTCACCTTTGCCGACCTGCCGCTCGTGGACGGGCCGTTCGAGTCCGTCGAGCTGCTGCGGGACCCATACGTCCTCGTCGTGCCGGCCGAGTCGGAGCTGGCCGACCGGGGCGTCGCGCCGCCTCTGCGCGAGATCGCCGAGCTCGACCTGATCGGCCACAAGTATTGCCGCAGCCTCATCCAGCTCGAGGCAGTCTTCCGCCGGCCGTTGCAGTACGTCTTCCGCTCCGACCACAACCAGACCGTTCAGGCGCTCGTCGCGGCGGGTGTCGGCGTCGCGCTGGTGCCGGGCCTGACGATGGATCAACAGGACGACTCGACCGTGTTGCTCCAGCTGCCCAAGGTTCCGGCGCGCCTGATCGGGCTCGCCTGGCACCGCGACCGTTACCGCACGCCGGCGGCGCGGTCGTTCGTCGAGACTGCGCAGGCCGTCTGCGCGGAGCTCGGCCTTCAGCCCGTAGCGGCCTGAGGCGCGCTTCGGACTCGCGGCGCCAGTCGTTCGGCCTCGGCGGCCTTCCGCCACGCTCGCATCGAACGCTCGGGGCCGGACCGCGCCAGGATCCGGTAGCCGACGAAGGCGGCGGGCCCGAAGAACAGCTGGGCCGGGACGACGATCCCGACGTTGCCGCGCACGACGGCGGTGATGACGAGCGGGGCGAGGCTCGGTGCGAGTCCTCCGAAGACCGTCACTAGCCCAAAGGCGAGCTGGGCTCCGCGACGTCCGTACCCCTTGTACGCGGCGACCGTGAACGCGCTGTAGACGAGCAGGTCGCCGATCCCGATGTTGGCGCTGTTGAGGCCTGCCCTGAAGCCGATCGACGGGTCGAGCGGAAATCCGGCGAAGGCGTCCGCGAGCTTCGCGGTCAGCGGGACGCCGAAGCTGAAGATCGGGTCGTAGACCGCCAGGCCGAGGGCGAACCACGCGACGTGCCGGAGTCGCATTCCGCCCTGGATGTAGAGGTTCGAGACCGCCACCGCCGCGAGCAGCACGGCGACGCTGGTCAATGCCCAGTAGAGCTGCCAGCCGCGCGTGGTGCCGAGCAAGTGGCGCGCCACGAGGATGTTCGTGCCGATGAGCAGACCGATGGCCGGCCACAGCACCGCCGCAGGCAACAGCGGCCGGTAGCCGATCGAGAGCGCGGACACGAACGTGATCACCAGGAAGATCGTGAGCACGAGCGGCGGGAGGAAGAGATAGAGAACGGGCAGCGTGACGATGAACCCGAAGAGGATCACGACGTCCCGCCCGTTGAAGACGCCGACTGCCGGACGCTCCAGCCGGACTCGCCGGAAGGAGACGAGTGCGGCGGCGCTCGTGGACAGCGCTCCGAACAGCACGACGATCGTCTGGAATACGGTTTGCTCGAACATTCAGCGCTCCTCGCTCGCGAAGGTCGTCTCCAGCAGATCCGCACGGAGCGCCCGCAGGCCTCGGCCGGTCGGATCTCCGTCGGCGACGCGCACCTGCACCGGGATTCCGACGGCGCGGAAACGCCCTTCGAGCGCTGCCGCTTCGTCGGCCACGGACCCTGGAACGGAAAGCAGGATGGAGTCGCCGTTCTCGCGCGCCTGGAAGCGGCCGGGCCAGGGTTGCGACGGCAGCGCCTCGTACACCTCGACCAGATCGCGCGGAGCGACGAGTCGCCCGTCGACGCGCAGCAGCTGGTCCGCCTTGCCGAGGATGCGCGAGGTTCCGGGAGTGCCTGCGAGGTCGCAGCGCAGCTCCTCGTCGGGCAGCCGGCGGACGAGGTCGCGCGTGTCGTAGCGCAGCACCGGCATGCACTCGCGGAACGGGTAGTAGGGCGTGATCGCGACGGTGCCGATCTCGCCGGGTTCCACCGGCAGGCCGGTGTCGACGTCGACCACCTCGACCAGTCCCATATTCAGGTCGTGGTGCAGGTGCCCCTCCGCGCAGGTCCGGCCGCTGACCGGGAGCACCTCGGTCATGCCGAACGTGTCGTTCACCGGAGCGCCCAGCGTCTCGACCGCCGCTCTCCTCAGGGACGTGCTGAGTAGCTCGCCGCCGCAGTCGATTCGCCGAAGCCTGAACGCCTCCGGGCCAAGACCGCGAACCCGGGCGGCCCGGACGAGCTGCCCGAGGTAGCTCGGATAGGTGGACAGCAGCGTCGGCGCCTTGCCACCTCCAGCACAAAGGCGATCGAGGCTCTCCTCCGGCGGCACGACGCCGAGGACGAGGCAGCGCGCCCCGACGAGACCGCAGACCGCGACGTTCTGCTGGACGGCGGCTGTCGCGCGCGAGCTGATGTTGATCTGCATGCAGTCGTCAGGCCCGATCTCACCGCGGAGCAATCCGCTGAGCGCGGCCATCGCCGGCCACAGCTCGATCTCGTGGCGCGACAGCCAGATCTCCGTCGGGCGACCGGTCGTCCCGGTCGTCCGCGTGGAGAGATACGGCTGCGAACCATCCGCTAGGAAATCCTCGGGGCGGTCGAGCAAATCCTGCTTGCGCGTCAGCGGAAGCCGCGGCAGGTCGCCGAGCGTGAGCTTCGCCGGCGCCAGGTCCGTCTCCGCGAAGGCCTCGCGATAGAACGGACTCACCGAGGCCGCGCGCTTCGCCGTGCGCCGAAGCGCCCGGGTCTGGAAGGACTCGCGCAGGTCCGGATCGGCGTACGGCCCGTCGAGCAGCATCTGGACGTCGTCGCCCGGCTCGCCGAACTCCTCGAGCGTCCGCAACGCGTCGCCGACGAGCCGGCGCACGTTGTCGGGCGAGATCGGAAGGCCCCAGATCAGGGAGCGGGCCATTCGAAGCTGGCGGATACCGGTGTCGAGCATGGATCTTTCTCCTAGTAGTGGTTGGTGACCCCGCGTCGGCTGACGCCCAGACTCTGGGCGCCGGCCGACTACGGGGAGGCGTCGGCGCCGATGGGTTCAGGAACCACCGACACACGCTGCGAAGAGCACAGCGGTGAAGGAACCCATGACGTAGCGAGCGTGCTTGGCGCTGGTCAGGAACTGGGACATGTCACACCTCCTTTCGCCCATTCGTCGAAGAGCTCACGTCGGTCGGTTACCGACAGTTGACAACTTTGGCGACAGAACTCTCACCTCGAGCGTCATCTCGGGGTGGAGCTGGCAGGTGAGGAAGTAGGTTCCGGGAACCTTCCAGGCGCCGGTGACCCAGCGGTCACCGCGCTCGCTGAGGTGGGCGTCCCGGGAGCCGAGCTTCGGCAGACCCGGCTGCGAGTCGAGGCGCGCCCTCTTCCCCGGAACGAGCACGTGCAGCCAGTGCGACGTGTTCGAGAGCGTGAGGCGCTGGCCCGCCCGGATCGTCACGGCCGAACGTCCGAACTCCTCGTGGCCCATCGTGATAACGCCGCCGCGAGCTGCAGCGGGCGCCTCGCGCGGGCCTGAGGCGATCAGCGCTACGGCGATCAGCCCCACGGCTCCGAGGAACGCTGCAAACCTCATGGCTTCGACAGTAGGGAGAAGGCGGCCGGGCGTCGTTCACGGCCGCGACACGGCAACTGTCACGCCCGTCACACGAGCAGCCGACGCTCCTCTTTCGCAGCTCTAGCCCTGATCGAGCGACCAGCTGAAGCGGGTCAGCGTCCGCGCGGGCGCGAGGCCGCTCGGGCGTAGGCCTCCGCGGACGAGCAGGAGCGGGATCTGCGACCGGGCGATCAGGGCCTCTCGGGTGGGGCCGAGCTCGCCCGCCGGAAGCGAGGCGACGACGACCGAGCCGGCCTCGCCGAGGATTCCCTCGGCCCCGGCAGCGACGATCACCGGCTCGGCCGGCGTGCCCGCGAAGCGCTGCAGTGCGATCGAGGCTCCCGCGAGCATGCGGCTCGCGTCACGGCGGTCGTCATCGCCCTCGGCGCCGAGTAGCCGGACACCGAGCCCGAGGGCACGCGCGAGCCAGGCGGCGAGCTCGAGCGCGGCCCACTCGTCGCGTCCACCGCCGAACGGGACGAGCACCGGCCCGTCCGGCTCGAACGGCAGGTCGGGTCGCGGCGCGAGCGCCACGTCGCACGGAGCTGCGAACGGCTCCGAGGGAAGCGGGCCGGTGACGAGGAGCTCGGCGTCCTGCTCGGCGGCGAGACGGGCGAGGTCCTCGCCGGGCCGGTCGGTCGTGAAGGTCGCCGTTCGGGCCTCGATGCCGCGCTGCTGGAGCTCCTCGCGCAGACCCTCGAGCCGCGCGGCCCGCTCGGGGAGCTCACGCTGATCTTCGGCAAGCTCCACCAGGAGCAGCTCGCGGCCCTCTGTGCAGAGCGGCGCCGCGAGCTCGTGCAGAGCCGCGCCGACACAGATCACGCACCCGCGCACGCGCGCCTGGATTGCGCCTCCCCGGTCGAGAGACGCGTCGCGGCGAAGGATCGCCCGCTCGAGCTGCTGCAGCGCGGGGCTTGGCTCGATCCCGAGTTCCTGGACGAGCTGACGCCTTCCCTGGCGGTAGCACGCGAGCGCTTCGGCCTGCCGGCCGCTGCGGTAGAGCGCGAGCATCAACTGCCGGCGCGGCCGCTCGCGCAGCGGTTCCTCCTCCACGAGCGCCTCCAGGTCCCCGACGATGCGGTCGTGCCGGCCCAGCTCCAGCTCGGCCTCCAGCTTTTGCTCGAGCGCGGCGAGGCGGAGCTCATCCAGGCGCCGGCCCGCCGCGCGAGCGAACGGCTCGGCGCGGAACTCCGCCAGCGGTGAGCCTCGCCACAAGGCGAGCGCGCGACCGAGCAGTTCGGCACGGCGCGCCGGATCCGTCGTCTCCTCGGCCGCCTCGCAGAGCGCCTGGAACCGATCGAGATCGAGCTCGTCGCCCGCAACCCGAATGACGTAACCCGGCGCCCGCGTCTCGATCGCACCCGCGCCGAGCGCCTTCCGAAGGTGGGAGACGTACGCCTGCACGAGCTTGTTCGAGCTCGCGGGCGGGTGCTCGCCCCAGAGCGCGTCCACGAGCGCTTCCGTCGGGACGACACGATTGGGCTCCACCAGCAGACGTGCGAGCAAGGCGCTCGGCTTGCCCGGCGGCAGCGCGACGGCGCGCCCGCCCTCGTCCGCCTCGAGCGGCCCGAGCAATCGGAATTCGGTCATGCGCGGCCGGGGATAATCGCAGGATGAGCGAGCCGGGCTTCGCTCCGGGCAGGCAGGTCGGCGACTACCTCCTCGAGGACGCCCTCGGCGAAGGGGCGGGCGGCCTCGTCTTCCGCGCCCGCGCGCCGGACGGCGGCTCGGTCGCCGTCAAGGTGCTGCGGCCGGACCGCGCCGCCGATGAGGTGCTCCGTGCCAGGTTCACGCGCGAGGCCCGGCTCGCGCGCGAGATCGACTCGCGCCATGTCGTCCCGATCCGGGAGATAGGCGAGCTCGAGGGCGCCACGTTCCTCGTGATGCCGTTCTATCCAGGGGGCTCGCTCTCGGCGCGCCTGCGCGCGAGCGGCCGGCTCGACCTCGCGGAGGCGGTGGTGCTCGCGGCGCAGCTCGGACGGGGACTCGACGCGCTGCACGGGCGCGGGATCCTCCATCGCGACGTCAAGCCCTCGAACGTCCTCCTCGACGGCGACGGGACGGCTTTGCTCTCCGACTTCGGGCTCGCACGCGCCGCCGACTCGACCCGCCTCACCGAGGACGGTCTGGTCGTCGGGACGCCGCACTATCTCGCTCCCGAGCTGATCGAAGGTCAGGAGGCGACTCGCGCGAGCGACGTCTATGCGCTCGGCTGCCTCCTCCACGAGTGCCTCGTGGGCAAGCCGCCGTTCGCAGGTCGAGGCCTGCCGGAGATCGCGTTCGCCCATCTCGTCGAGCCGGCGCCCGACGCGCACGAGCTCCGGCCGGAGCTGCCGGCCGACGTCGGCGCGGCCCTGCTCAGCGCCCTGGCGAAGAATCCGGCCGACCGCCCGACTACGGGGACTGCGCTTGCCCGACTGCTCCACGTTGCATGCACTTCGTCGCCTGCTTGATACGCAGACGGATCCGGGGCCACCATCCGGCCGCCTCGATCCTGAGAGCGGTCTTGAGGTACGGCAGAGCCTCTCCGCAGCGCCCGGTCTTCAGCAGCGCGAGTCCGAGGTTGAACGTGGCGTAACCGTGGACGACGCTGTCCTTCGACGTGTAGCGGATCGCCTTCTGGGCGAGCGGTACCGCGCGCTCGTACTGCCCGCCCCGGATCAGCCAGTACGCACCGTCGTTGAGCGTCCGCCCGTCCTTGCTCTGCAGGAGGAGCGTGTCGAGTGAGGGAGGCGAGGGAGGCGCGGGCGGCGGCTTCTGGACGACCGTCTCCACACGCGGTGCCGGCGTGTCTCGAAACGCGAGCACGGCGCCGAGGGCGATGGCCGCGCCGAGCAGTCCTGCGAGCGCCAGCAGCGCGATCGACGCCGCGAGCCGCAGCCGGTGCACCCGTCGCTCGGCCGCCGCCGCCCGCGCCGCCGCGATCAACTCGCCGCAGGTCGCGTAGCGGTCGAGCGGAGACTTCGAGAGCGCCTTCGAGATGACGGGCTCGAGCGCAGCGGGAAGGTCGGGCGCCGAGCGCGACAGCTTCGGCGGCGGCGTATGCAGGTGCGCGTTCAGGACGGCGACCTCGGACGGCCGGTGGAACGGCGTTGCGCCGGTCAGGCACTCGTAGAGGACGCACGCGAGGGCGTAGACGTCGGCGCGGCCGTCGACGTCCTGCCCTTCGATCTGCTCCGGGGCGCAGTACTCGATCGTCCCCACGAAGCTGCCGGTTCGGGTCGTGCCGTTGCCGGCGAGCTCCTTCACCACCCCGAAGTCGGAGAGGTAGGCGCGATCGCCCTCGGCTACGAGGATGTTCGCCGGCTTGACGTCGCGGTGGACGAGGCCACGCGCGTGCGCCGCGTCGAGCGCAGAACCGATCTGGCCGAGGATCCGCAGGGCCCGGCGCACCTCCAGCCGGCCCTCCTCGGCGAGCAGCGTCTTCAGGTCGTCCCCCTCGACGCAGGCCATCGCGATGTAGAGCAGGCCGTCCTCCTCGCCCGCGTCGTACACGGGGACGATGCTCGGATGGTCGAGCGAGGCGGCGAGCTGGGACTCGCGCAGGAAGCGCCCGCTGAAGTCGGCCTCGCCGAAGCCGGGCGTCAGCAGCTTGAGCGCGGCCGGCCGCCCGAGCCGGACGTGCTCCGCACGGTAGACGACGCTCGTCCCGCCGCTGCCGAGCGCCTCGACGATGCGGTAGCCGCCGAGCTCCGTGCCGATGCGACGGTCAGCCCCCATGCGCACGAGTTGTAGCGTGCGTCCGGGTCTCACGCCTAGCGGTTGACCGCGAACGTCACGCTGACGACCGCGTTCACGTCCTTCTCGCGGCTGGTCGTGTCGTTGATCCCGTAGTCGCTGACCTCGGTGGAGTCCCGCGGCGTCACCTGGTACACGCCCTGACTGCTGCTGCGCATCCGCCCGAGCTTCCCGCCGAGACCGTGGACGAGGATCTCGGCGCGCCGGTGCGCCTCCTCGGTCGCCTTCTCGAGTGCGTCGAGCTTTGCCTTCGACAGCTCGGTCGAGATGTACTGAAGCGGTCCGGCCGAGACCGCGATCCCCCGTTCGATCAGGCTGCCGACGCGGGTGGCTGCCTGCTCGACGACGTCCATCTGGCGCGTCTCGACCTCGAGGCGCTGGGAGACGATGTAGATCGTCCGCCGGCGCTTCTTCGACAGCGGGATGACCTGTGTCTCGGTCGTGACGACGTCGGGGGAGATCGCGTCGGCGGGGATGTGTGCGTCACGCAGGAAGGTGCGGACGGCCGCAACCTGTCGGCGAAGCTGCTGCGCCGCGACGGCAGGCGTCCGAGCGTGGGGCGCGACCGACACGTACCACCTGACGAGGTTCGCGCTGATCGGAACACGCGCCGAGCCGGTCACGCTCAGCGTGTCGCGGGTGTGGCGGACGTCCTTGATCGTGCCGGAGAAGATGTTCGCCGTCAGGACGACGGCGACCCCAATCGCCAGGAGTCCCAGAAAGAGCTCCGGCACGGCGGCCGGTCGACGCGGACGCTCCACGCGCGTGAACATGAACCGTCTCGGTAGAGCAGCGGTTCAGTGCGGGTAGAGCGCGAGCCTCGGGAACCTCAGATCGAGCCAGTCGACGAGCTCGCGGAAGCTCGCGCAGCGCACGTGGGGCAACCGGCAGGTCTCGAGGACGAACCGGCGGAGCGCCCGGTCGTACGCCCCGCGGCTCCAGGTCTCGAAGTGGCCTCCGATCGAGAGCGGCGCGCGGTTCCCGCGATAGCTCGTACGGAAGGCGCGACGGAGGCTCAGATACGCCTCCCGCTCGGGATCTGCGACACCGACCTGGTTGGCGAAGAAGTTGTAGTCCATCGAAACGACCTTGAAGGTGTGGCCGACGAAGGGGATCTCCAGCAGCGGCATGCTCCAGAGGCCGCGCTCGCGCCACGGCCAGCGTCCAAGCGGCGCGATCTGGCTCGCGTCGTAGCGAAAGCCGCGTTCGGCCAGAAGCGGGTAGAGGACGCGGAAGTCGCCTTGCAGACACGGGGTTCGTCCGCCGATGACCTCGTCCGGGCCGAACGGCAGCGCCCCGCCGTGCGCCGAGAACACGAGGCGGTCGAACTCGTCGAGCTCCTGACCCCAGTCGGCGGCCGTCCACTCCCCCACGCTGCCGTCGTACGGCGCGCAGAAGTGGCCGTTGTAGTGCGTCCCGATCTCGTGCCCCTCCCGGTACGCGGCGGCGATCTGCTGGAGCGTTCCCCGGACGACGTCCGGCGACGTGGCGAAGCCGATGTCGGAGCGGCCACGGGAATGGCGCGGCGGCTCGTAGACGTCGTGGCGCGGCCAGTCGAGCAGGTAGACGCCGCTGAGGAAGAACGTGAAGTGCGCGTGCGCGCGCCGGGCGACGTTCCGCCAGTACGGCCAGAGTTGGGTGCCGCCCGAGCCGTCGAACGAGACGACGACGAACTGCGGCGGTCGAGTCGGGCGGCGGACATGGGGCGCTGCGTGGTGAACGTGTCGCTTGACGACTTCGGGCGCCGTCGAATCGGGGCGGAGCCCCGCGTACGCGAGCGGCGCCGCGAGACACAGAACGACCACGACGAGCACGGATCGCACGCCGCCATCGTGGGGCGGGCCGGTTCAGCCGCAGTCGGAGGGCGGTCTAGCTCGGCGTGGTGACGAACGGCTGCTCGTCGGTGGACGAGACGGGGGGACCGACGCCGGCCACCACGGTCTCCTGCGAGCGCTCGTGCAGCCGCTCCCGGCCTCGCTTGACCGCAGCGAGGAACTTGTCCAGGTTGACCTCGAGCGTCGACAGGATCGAGTCGGCCCAGTCCTCCATCTCGAGCCGTGTCTCACGGGCCTGGCGGCGGGCGTCGTCGATGATGTCCTGAGCCTGGCGCTCGGCGATCTTGACGATCTCCGTCTGCGACGCCTCGCGGACGGCCTGCTCGCGCGCCTCGCCCAGCAGCCGGTCGGTCTCGCGCTTCGCCTCGGCGAGCATCTCCTGCCGTTCCTTGACGATCCAGCGGGCCTGCTTGATCTCCTCCGGGATCGTCGCGCGCATCTGGTCGAGGATGTCGTAGATCTCCTCGCGGTCGATCCGCACCTGGTCGGTCAGCGGCACTGCCTTCGCGTTGTGCACGAGGTCGTCTAGCTTGTCGATGAGAACGAGTACGTCCATTGGCCTCCTGAGTCTAACGACTGGGGGTGCGGGCCCTCCGTACTGCGCCGCGGGTCGCGCTTTCCCTGCAAGCTTCGGTTGATGGAGCGGGAGCAACTGCGGACGACGTTCGAGGAGGTGCCCGAGCTGTACGACCGGGCGCGGCCGACCTACCCGGACGAGCTCTTCGACGATCTCGCCGCGCTGGCCGGGCTCGGCGAAGGCGCTCGGGTGCTCGAGATCGGCTGCGGCACCGGGCAGGCCACGCTTCCGCTCGCCCGACGCGGCTACTCGGTCCTGTGCGTGGAGCTGGGTGAAGGGCTCGCAGCGGCTGCTCGAAGAAAGCTCGCGCCGTTCCCGAACGTCCATGTCGTCCGCGCCAACTTCGAGACGTGGGAGCCGGAACGTGCCGATTTCGACGCGATCGTCGCCTTCACCGCGTTTCATTGGGTCGATCCGGAGCTCCGGTACGAGAAGTCGGCGCGCCTGCTGCGCGAGGGAGGCTCGCTCGTCGTCGCCGGGACGCTGCACGTCCAGCGGCCGGACGGCGACACCTTCTGGAACGAGGTGCAGGAGGACTACGACGCCGTCGTCCCCAGCGATGACAACCGGCCGCCGCCGCTGCCGGACGAGATCGACGATCTGCGCGCCGAGATCGAGGCAAGTGGTCGGTTCGACTACGTCGCCGCCCGCCGATACGTCTGGGACCACCCGTACTCGACCGACGAGTACATCTCCCTACTGGACACGTACTCCGGACACCGCGCGCTCGACGACCAGCGGCGGACACAGCTCTACGATCGGATCCGGCGCCGGATCGAGGCACGGCCCGGCGGCCGGGTCACGAAGACCTACGTGACGATGCTGAACGTCGCCCGCAAGCGCTGATCACTCGCCCGGGTTCTCCGGCGTTCCCGGCCGCCCCGCGGGGAACAGCTCGGTGAAGCGGCGCGCAACCGACTCGGGGACGAGCTCGTCCACTCTCCCGCCGAACGCCGCGATTTCCTTGACGCCGCTCGAGGAGACGAAGCTGACGGTCGGGCTCGCCATCACGTAGACGGTCTCGACGTCCGGGGCGAGCGTTCGGTTCAGCTGGTTCATCTGGAACTCCCACTCGAAGTCGGAGATCACGCGCAGCCCCTTGACGATCGCCTTCGCGTTCCACTTGCGGGCGAAGTCGACGACGAGCTGGGAGAACACGTCCACCTCGACGTTGTCGACGCCCGACAGCGCTTCGCGCAGGAAGGCGACGCGCTCGTCGAGGGAGAACATCGGCGTCTTGTGCTGCGGGTTGCCGACGACGCCGACGACTACGCGATCGAAGATGCCGGCCGCGCGGCCGATCACGTCGATGTGCCCGTTGGTGACGGGGTCGTACGAACCGGGACAGATCGCAGTGATCACTCCTCGGGCCCCTCGCCGGCGTCGGCTCTGGCCGGGCGGAGCCCGGCCCGCCCGACGCCTGACGCCCCTGGCGGCGCGGCGCGCTCCGGGGCCGTATCTCTCATACTGTCCCCTCCGGCGCCGCGCCACCACCGGCGCCCGAGGAACCCGAGGGGTGCTCGAAGACCGTGACGCGGGTGGAGCCGTACTTGCGGCTCGTGCGCACGGCCAGCCCCTGCAGCTCCGGCTCGGTGCGGGCGGCCGTCTCCAGGACGAGCAGCCCGTCGTCCGCCAGGACGGTCGGGAGGTAGCGGCCGAGGGCGTCGAAGTCCGTCATCGCGTAGGGCGGGTCGACCAGCACGAGATCGTACTTCCTGCCCGCGGCAGCCTCCTGCGCGAGCGCGACGGTGGCGCCGAGCCGCACGACCGTCGCTCCGCGGAGTCGCAGCTTGTCGAGGTTGCGCTCGATCGCGCGCACCGCCTCGCTCTCGCTCTCGACGAATACGGCCACCTCCGCGCCGCGGGAGAGCGCCTCCAGGCCCATGGCCCCCGAGCCGGCGTAGACGTCGAGGACGCGAGCCCCCTCGACCCAGGGCGCGACGATGTTGAAGACGTTCTCCCGCACCCGGTCGGAGGTCGGACGCGTGTCGCGCCCCGGCGGCGCGAAGATTCGGGCGCCCTTGTGTTCGCCGGCGATGATGCGCATCAGCGTCTCGGCGCGACGCCCTCGTGGAGAGCGTCGAGGTACGCGCCGAAGCCGGATGCGGTCTCCCAGTCTCCGCCGCTCTCCACGGACGTTCCCTCCGGCCACTCGTTGAAGCTGATCACGAGCTGCCACGGCGCGTTCGACGCGATCATGTCCGCGATGCTCTGCCGCCACGCGTCGAGGCTGCGCGGACGGGCGGCCACCGGCGCGCTCGCCTCGTCGAACCCAGGCGAGATCATGTACGAGCTGGGGGCGAAAGCGTATTCCTCGCGGTCGGCCGAGTACTGGTGCCACGCCTGCGGCTGCCACGGGCACTCCGCCCAGCCGCCGAAGCCGCTCAGGACGACGTACGCGCCCACCGTGTTCGCAGCGGCCCAGCGCGCCGCCGTCGCGCACGAATCCGCGCTGTTCGCGTAGACGAAGACCACGAAGCGGCCGTCGACCTGCAGGTAGGCCGGCTTCGACGCGTACCGGTCGCGGACGTACTCCAGGTCCGAGCGGATCTTCTCGACGCTTGGATCCTCGTAACCCTCGCGCTCGTAGTAGATCGCCCAGCGGAACGGCGTCGTCCGCGCGGCGGCGAGGTAGCGCCAGAAGCGCTCGTCGGTCGGCGGGTAGCCCCGTGGGCCCCACCAGGAGTAGATCCCCGCGTCGAGGTGTCCGTACAGCATCGCCGCCGTGTGTGCGCGCGCGACCGCAGCGTCGTCGGCTCCGTAGAAGCTCAGCGACGGCCGGAGCTTGCTGTACGGGAAGGCGCCGTTACGCGTCCACGCCTCCGGGTACCACGCGTAATAGAACGTCGCCCGGATCGGGAACGCCGGCTGCGACGTATCCGCCGCCGGACCGCGAAAGGCGCTGATGCGTCCGGGCCGGGCAAACGTGAAGTGGACCTGGACGTCTGCGTCGCTGAAGAGATCCTGCCCCCGACCCGCGAACACGAAGCGGCCGCCGCTGGCGCGGAGCGATTTCGCCTGACGGCGCGTGAAGACGAGGTCGTAGTCGGGCCGATCCGGCTGGCGCGTGTCCGTGACGACGAACTCGTCGCTCGCGAGGACGGCTCGGGCGTGCGCCAGCGTCCAGCCCGAGGCATGTGTCGGCGCCGCGCTCAACGCCGCCGCTGCAAGGCCGATCAGCGCTGGGTTCACGGCGCAACCCTATGGAAGCCGTATCAGGCCGTCAGCACGAAGCAGGCGTCATGCGATGAACGCGCGACCTGCACGCGGTGCCGGAGACGACCGCGCCGGTCGGCAATGCAGAGCGTGCCGCGGTCCAGCGACGGCGTCACGATCCAGCCGCCAGCTTCCTGAACGTTGTAGGAGCCCAGCGGCACGCGTATCTCGTGAAGCACGCTGCCGTCGCGCAACGACTGCACGCGTAACGTCCGATCCTCGCCGCTCGTCACGTACGCGTTGCCTCCGGAGAACGTCACGTGCTGCGGCGGTGCATCGGCTGGAAGCCGGCGGAGGATGCGGCTCGTGCGCCGGTCGTAGACCGCAAGCGAGCCGCGATCGCCGGAGCTCACCCAGACGTGGCGACCGCTCGGGTCGAAGCCGACGTCGTGCGCGAGGAAGGGCGGCGCGATCCGGCTCAGCAACCGCGGACGGGCGCGATCGGCGACGCTGAGGATCGCCACTTCTTCGGCCTTCGATCCGAGCGAGACCCGGAGGATCCGGCCGCGTGGGTCGATCGTGATGTGCCGAGCGGGCCCGCCGACAGCCGTCCGGCCGAGGATTTGTCCCGCGACGACGTCGACGGCGACGACCTCGCCGCGCCTCGAATCGCTGACGTAGGCGTGGCGCCCGTCCGGATGCGCAGCCGTGTAGCGCGGCTCCGAGAAGCCACGAAGGACGGCGCGCACGGTGAGCGACGGCCCGTGGACGAGCGAGACGGCACTGTGCGCCGTGTGGGCGACGACGGCCATCCGGCCGCTCACGCTCTCGACGCTGCGCGGACCGGCCAGGGTCGGGATCGAGCGAACGATCCGCCCGGTCGAGAGCTCGACGACCGCGACGCGGGACTCGGTGTCAGCCGTGACGAGCGCGACCGGGTCACCGCCGGCAAGCGCCTCAGGAGCAAGGCGGGCCGTGAGTGGCACTGCCGCGGCCGCAACCAGGAAGTCCCGTCGGTTCACGGCCTTGATACGGCTCAGCCGGCCGCGAGGTCCGCGACGGCGAAGATCTGCTCGACCTCGTCCCGGAGGGGGCCCTGCGCGTCGACGAGCTCGTCCGCGACGGCGCGGGCGCGCTCGAGCAGCGGCCGGTCCTCGCGCAGCCTCGCGAAGCGGAGGTCGGACAGCCCCGCCTGGCGCGTGCCGAGCAGCTGCCCGCCGCCGCGGATGTCGAGGTCGACCTCGGCGAGCTCGAAGCCGTCCGTCGTCCGGACGAGCGCCTCGAGGCGGGCGGCCGCAGTCTCCGTCAGCTCGTCGCGCGGGCGGGAGATCAGGAGGCAATACGACTGCTCCGCGCCGCGGCCGACGCGCCCGCGCAGCTGATGGAGCTGGGCGAGCCCGAAACGGTCGGCCTCCTGGACGATCATGATCGTCGCGTTCGGGACGTCGACGCCGACCTCGATCACCGTCGTGGCGACGAGGACGTCGAGGTCGCGCGCCTTGAAGCGCACCATCAGCTCGCGGCGCTCGGCCGGTCGCAGCCGTCCGTGGAGGAGGCCGACGCGGTAGCCGCGGAGCTCGGCGCGGCGGAGCCGCTCGGCCTCCGCTTCCGCCGCCCTGGCCTGGCTCGTCTCCGACTCCTCGATCAGCGGGCAGACGACGTACGCCTGTCGCCCGGCGTCGAGGTGCTTGCGCAGGCGCGAGTAGGCCTCGGAGCTCTTCTCGGCCGTCACCCAGGCCGTGACGATCGGCTTGCGGTTCGCGGGCGGCTTGGCGATCTCGGACACGGCCAGATCGCCGTACACCGTCAGCGCGAGCGTCCGCGGGATCGGCGTGGCCGTCATGTGGAGGACGTGCGGGCTCCGTCCTTCCGCGAGCGCTCGTCGTTGCTCCACGCCGAACCGGTGCTGCTCGTCGACGACTGCGACAGCGAGGTTGGCGAGCTCGACTCCTTCCTGGATCAGCGCGTGCGTGCCGACGACGACGTCGGCCGAGACGGCGCGCTCCCGCTCCCGCTTGGGCACCGAGTTGGTCAGCAGGCCGCAGGAGACGCCGAGCTCGCGGCACAGCTCGTCGATCGTGAGGAAGTGCTGCTCGGCGAGCGTCTCCGTCGGCGCCATCAGCGCGCCCTGGCGGCCGCTCTCGACCGCCCGCAGCAGCGCGTAGAGCGCGACAACCGTCTTCCCCGAGCCGACGTCGCCCTGGAGCAGCCGCTGCATCGGCGCCGTCCGCGCGAGATCGGCGTCGATCTCCGCGATCGCCCGTTCCTGGTGCTCGGTCAGCCGAAACGGGAGCACGGCGCGGTAGCGGCCGACCAGCTCGCCCGGCTCGCCGAGCGCCGTCGCGACCTCGTCTTCGCGCTCGCGCCGCCGGCGGGCAATCCCGATCTGGAGGACAAGGAGCTCGTCGAACGCAAGCCGGCGCCGGCCCGTCTCCGCCTCGTCCAGCGAGCGCGGGCGGTGGAGGGCCCAGAGGGCGTCGCCGCGCTGGGGCAGCCGCTCTCGCTCCTTCAGCGCGGCCGGCAGCGGATCTGCCAGCGCCCGCGGCAGCGCCGCCTCGACGAGCTCGCGCAACTTCTTGGGCGTGATCTCCTCGCTCGCGGGATAGACCGGCGCGAAGTCGGCGGTCGCGGACGCCTCGCCCACGTCGTGCGACTTCACGTCGAAGCCGAAGCGACCGGGACGACCGCGCAGCCGTACGTGCGTCCCGGGCTGGAGCTGGCGTTCCAGCCACGGCTGGTTGAACCAGGTCGCCGAGACGGCCGCGCTCCCGTCCGAGATCCGCGCCGTCAGCATCTGCAGGCGTCCACGGCGGCGCTTCGAGACGGACAGCACCTCGCCCGCGATCGCCACCTCCTCCTCCCCACTCAGGTCGGCGATGCGCACCTCGGCGACCGGTCGCTCGTAGCGGAACGGGCGGTGGTTCAACAGGTCTGCGACCGTCTCGAGACCCAGCTTGCCAAGCCGCTTTCGCACCGCCGGCCCGACGCCGGGGAGCACCTCGAGCGGCCGGTCGAGCGCCTCAGGCCGCGGGAACGCACGCGGCCGGGGCCACGCGGCGACCTGCTCGCCGGCGAAGCCCACCGGCAGGCGTACTGCCACCCACGTCACTCCCCGTCATCGAACCAGAAGAAGCCGACGGTGCCGGGACCAGCGTGCGTCCCGAGGACGGCGCCGAGGGTCGTCACGAGGTCGATCTGGGCCTGCGGCCGCTCGCCCCGGACCATCTTGCGCAGCTGCTCGGCGCGGTCGGGCGCTTCGGCGTGCGCGATCCCCACGCGCAGGGTCGGCCGGTCCTCCGTCCTGGACGTGAACTCTTCCACGAACGTCTGCATCGCCTTCTGGTTGCCGCGCACGCGCTTCAGCGGGATCACTTCTCGGTCGATGGTGAGGATCGGCTTGACGTGGAGCAGGTTTCCCGCCCACGCGCGCGCTCGCCCGATCCGTCCGCCGCGCCGCAGGAACTCGAGCGTGTCGACGGTGAAGAGCATGCCGGCGTCGCGCCGGTAGCGTTCGAGCAGGGCGTCGACCTCATCGTCCGTCGTCCCGTGCTCGAGCCGGCGCTGGATCGCGAGCCCGAGCATCGCGATCGCGGCCGAGGCGCTGCCGGAGTCGATCGTCCGCACCTTGTCGCCGCCCACCTCCTGCGCCGCGGTCGTCGCCGACCCGAAGGTGCCGGAGAGATCGCCCGAGAGGTGGAGCGAATAGATGCGGTCGTAGCCGGAGAGCTCCTCGTATGCGGCCAGGAAGTCGCCGGGTGTGGGCTGCGACGTGGTCGGGAGCTCGTCGGCGTTGCGAAGCCGGGCGTAGAACTCCTCGGGCGTGAGCTCCACGTAGTCCTTGAAGCTGTCCGCGCCAAAACGGACGTACAGGGGAACCACGCGCCAGTTCGGGTACCGCTCGGGCGCCTCGGGGAAGTCTGCGGTGGAGTCGACGACGATCGCGGTGTTCGCCGCCGTCAGCTGCATCAACTTAAGCGGCGTGCGCGCCGACGGCTCGACGGATCGCGGCGACGATCTCGTCGAGCTCCTGGTCCTTCGAGAGACAGGCGACGGCGCCCGCCTCGTAGAGCGCGTCGACCTCGCGCAGATTCGCCGAGGCGGTCAGGCAGACGACCGCAACTCCGGGCGCGGCCTCGCGCACGGCCCGCGTCGCCTGGACCCCGTCCAACCCGGGAAGGCGGTAGTCCATCAACACCACGTCGGGCCTGTGCTCCTGGACGGCGGCAACGGCGTCCGTGCCCGAGCCGACGGACGCAACCACGTCGATGTCGGCCTGGAGCCCCAGCAGGAGCTCGAGCGCCTCACGAAAGACCTGGTTGTCCTCGACGAGGACGATCCGGATCGCGGGACCCACTCCGCTGGACTTTAGACCGTTCCTCGTGTCCTGACGCGCCGCTGGGCGTGCGTAGGACGCCAGGACAGTACGTCGGGTACGGCCTGGCGGCTGGAGCGCGGCCAGCGGTGCGAGGCGGGGGCGGAGGCCGGCTTCGCCGGCCGGGAGCCCTCGCCGGTCAGGGCGCGAGGTTATTCCGCGCCGAGGAGGAGTGGGTAATGCGGTTGACCGCCTTGTTGGACTTCGAGCTCGACGTCCGGGTGCTCGGCGCCGACCCGCTCGAGCAGCGGGGCGAGATCGGGCTCGTCCTCGCCGGTGAGCAGCGTGAGCACTCCACGCGGCTCGGCCAGCAGGCGTTCGACCACCGCGCCGGCGACCTCGTCGAAGTCCGTGCCTCCCGCGATCGCCTCGCCGTCGGCGAGACCCAGGTACGCGCCCTGGCGGATTGCGAGCCCGTTCATCTCCACGTCGCGAGATGCCACCGTGACCTCGCCCGTGGCGACGGTGGCGAGCACTTCGCGCATGTCGGCGGCATTGTCCGCGGCATCGCGGTTCAGGTCGAAGACGACCATTGCGGCGAGGCCGGCTGGAAGTGAGTCGGTGGCGACGACCTCCGCGCGCTTCTCGGCGTGCGCGACCGCCTGTTCGGCGGCCAGGATCACGTTCGAGTTGTTCGGGAGGACGATCACCTCCTCCCCGGGCGCCGCCTCGATCGCCGCGACCAGTTCGGCGGTCGAGGGATTCATCGTCTGGCCGCCCTCGACGATCCGCGACGCGCCCAGGCTCTCGAACAGGAGACGGTTGCCCTTTCCGGCCACAACGGCAACGATCCCGGTGGTGGCTTCGGTTGGCGCTGGGCGAACCTCCCGGTTCCCCCAGACCCCCTCCACTGGTCCGCGTTCGCGGACAGGCGGCTCCGCCGCCGCCTCCAGAAGACGCTCCTCGCGCTTGAGGGTCTGCTCGTGCATGTTCGCGATCTCGATACGGTCGATCACCCCGACGGCAGTGCCGATCGAGAGAGCGTTCCCGGGCTCGTCCGTGTGGACGTGCACCTTCAGCGCCGAGGCATCGCCGACGACGAGCAGGGAGTCGCCCAGCCGCTCGAGTTCGGCCTCGATCGAGTCGGCGTCCAGCTCTTGCCCCTCGATGAGGAAGGCGGTGCAATAGCGATAGCGCGACAGCTCCTGGTGGATCGCCTCGACCGCCAGCTCCTCGGTCTCCACGGGCGCTTCGGGAAGCTCCGCGTGCGCGACCCCGGCCGCAACCCCGCGGACGATCTCCAGCAGTCCCGCTCCGCCTGCGTCGACCACGCCGGCCTCGCGGAGGACCTCGAGCTGCTCGGGTGTTCGTGCGACGGCCTCCTCGCCGCGGCGGACGAGCTGGGCCAGGAACCGGTCGACGCCGAGACCGTCGCCAGCGTGCGCCTCGGCCTCCTCTGCGATCTCGCGGATGACCGAGAGCATCGTTCCCTCGACGGGCTTACGGACGGCCCGGTAGGCGGCGTCGGAAGCCGCTCGGAAAGCCCGAGCCAACACCTTTTCGCTGATCTCATCCTCCTCGACGCCGAGCGTCTCGGCTGCGCCGCGGACGATCTGGGAGAAGATCACGCCGGAGTTGCCGCGTGCGCCCATCAGCGCCGACCGCGTCACCTCGTGAACGATCGCGGGACGGTCGGTCGCGGTCGAGCTTTCGAGATCCTCGACGATCGCCCGGCCCGTGAGCGTGAGGTTCGTGCCGGTGTCGCCGTCCGGCACCGGGTAGACGTTGAGGTCGTCGATCCGGCGGCGGCTGCGCTCGAGCGCCGCGAGCGCGGTGCCGGCGATCTCGCGTACGCGGTCGAGGTCAGTCAAGCTGACCTCCGGACATCCTCGATCCGGACCTCGACGCTGGCGACCGGCAGCCCGGTAAGCCGCTCGACCTCGTAGCGGACGCGGTTGCGGACGGTCGAGGCCACCTCCGCGAGGTTGAGGCCGTACTCGACGACGACACTGAGCTCGATCGTCACGCCCTCGTCGGCACTGCCGCCGACGGTGATCCCCTGGCGCCAGCGGTCGCGCGAGAGGAGCCGACCGACCCGCTTGCCGCCCATCCCGACCACGCCGTACGCCTCGGCCGCCGTTCGTCCGACGATGTGGGCGACCGCCTCGCGCGAGATCGTGATTCGCCCAAGGGGAGACGACAGCGAGGGTGCTGCCTCCACGCCCGGATTAGACCACGGCTCGGAGCGCGAAGTTGCTGCTAGATGGCTTTTTCGACTTTGCCTGACTTGAGGCAGCGCGTGCAGACGTAGGCGCGCGTCGCCTTCCCCTTGAGGAGGACGCGGACGCGCTGGAGGTTCGGGTTGAAGCGGCGCTTCGTGGCCACCATCGAGTGGCTCCGGTTGTTACCGAAGCCCGGCTTCTTTCCGCAGACTGCGCAGACCTTGGACATCGGCCGGAGTGTAGCGACGGCGCAGCGCTTACCGCCCAGCGGCGCTTGCGCGTAGCTGCGCGAAGGCGTCGGCCATTTCCAGCGCGGTGCGAACCGCCTCGGCGCCCTTGTCCACGCGCGCTTCGGCCTGCTCGAGGTTCTCCACGGTGAGGACGCCGAACGCGACCGGAACGCCCGTCTCGAGCGCGGCCAGTTGCAGCCCGCTGGCGGCTTCCGAGGCGATGTACCCGAAGTGCGGCGTCTCGCCGCGGATGACGCACCCCAGCGCGACGATGCAGGCGTACCGCCGGGTCTTCGCCAGCGCCATCGCGGCAAGCGGGAGCTCGAACGCGCCGGGGACGGGCATGATCGTGACCGCCTCTAGCTGCACGCCGGCGTCCTCGAGCTGGTCGAGCGCCGATTGCAGCAGCCGGTTCGTGATCTCCCCGTTGAACCGTGCGGCGACGATCGCGACTGAGCGGCGATTGCCTTCGGGAGTCCCCTCCAGCAGGACGACGTCGTCCGGGATGTCCAACTCGCCCTCGGCGTGCTCGCCGGCGGTCGGCAGGTGCGGGACCGGCGTGTCTTCGGGCTCCTCTTCGGCCTCGTCCTCAGGCTCTGTTTCGGCCTCGTCCTCCGGCTCTTCCTCAGCCTCCTCTTCCGGCTCTTCCTCGACCTGGTCGTCGACGGGTTCGAGCTCGTCCTCCTGTTCCTCCACCTCAGCCTGCTCGCCGGGCCAGCGCTCAGTCACTCGCCCTCCAGGGGCCCGTACTTCACGTCCTGGTGATGGAGGCGGTGCCCGAGCTTGTCCCGCTTTGTCGCCAGATAGCGCACGTTCTCCGGCGTCGGCGCGGTCTCGATCGGCACCTGCTCGAGGACGGTGATCCCGAAACCCTCGATGCCGATGATCTTCTTCGGGTTGTTGGTGAGGATCCTGATCGTCGAGAGGCCGAGGTCGGCGAGGATCTGGTTGCCGATGCCGTAGTCGCGCATGTCCGCCGCGAAGCCGAGCTCGAGGTTCGCGTCGACCGTGTCGTAGCCGTTCTCCTGGAGCTCGTAGGCACGCAGCTTGTTGAGCAGGCCGATCCCGCGTCCTTCCTGCGCCATGTAGAGGAGCACGCCGCGCTCCTCGGAGGCGATCCGCTGCAGCGCCTGCTCGAGCTGCTCGCCGCAATCGCAGCGAAGCGAGTGGAAGACGTCGCCGGTGAGGCACTCGGAGTGGACGCGGACGAGCACGTTCTCCTCGCCCTCGACCATCCCCCTGACGAGCGCCAGGTGGTGCTTCCCGGTGAGGCGCTCGCGGAAGGCAACCGCGGTGAAGTCGCCGTAGGCGGTCGGCAGGCGGACCGTTGTCATCCGCTCGACGAGCTTCTCCGTACGGCGGCGGTACTCGATCAGGTCGGCGACCGTGACCAGCTTGAGCCCGAGCCGCTCGCAGTACGGGATCAGGTCGGGGACGCGCGCCATCGTCCCGTCCTCGTTCATCACCTCGCAGACGACGCCGGCGGGAACGAGGCCCGCGAGGCGCGCCAGGTCGACGGCCGCCTCGGTCTGGCCGGCGCGCTCGAGGACGCCGCCGCGACGGGCGCGGAGCGGGAAGACATGGCCGGGCTGGACGAGGTCCTCGCTGCGCGCGGAGGGATCGACTGCGACCTGGATCGTCCGCGACCGGTCCGGTGCGGAGATTCCCGTCGTCACTCCCTCGCGCGCCTCGATCGAGACCGTGAACGCCGTGCCGAACGGCGTCTCGTTCTGCTCCGTCATCTGCCGCAGGCCGAGGTCGTCGCACCGCTCCTCGGTCAGGCAGAGGCAGATCAGGCCGCGCGCCTCCTTCGTCATGAAGTTGACGGCCTCCGGCGTCGCGAACTGGGCAGCGATCGTGAGATCGCCCTCGTTCTCGCGGTCGGCGGCGTCCACGACGACCACGAACTTGCCCTGGCGAATGTCCTCGATCGCCTCCTCGATGGTGGCGAACGCGCTTCTCTGCTCGACCTTCATGCCGAGGATCGTAACCCTGGCAGGAGGCGCTCGACGTACTTCGCCAGCACGTCGACCTCGAGGTTGACCGGATCGCCCGCGGCGAGCGACGCGAGCGTCGTCTCCGCGAGCGTGTGCGGAACGAGTGCAACAGCGAACCCGCCCTCGTCGACCTCCGTGACCGTCAATGCAACGCCCTCGACTGTGACGGAGCCCTTCTCGACGAGGTAACGGAGCAACTCGGGGACGGCGTCGACCCAGACGCGGACGTCCTCGCCCCCGGACGCGACCGACCGGACGCGGCCGACGCCGTCGACGTGCCCCTGGACGTAGTGACCGCCGAGCGGGTCGCCGACCCGGAGCGCCGGCTCGAGGTTGACCTCGTCGCCCGGCTCGAGCCGTCCCAAAGACGATCGCCGGATGGTCTCGGGAACGGCGTCGAAGGAGAGCGCGCCGTCATCCACGACGGTGGCCGTCAGACAGACGCCGTTGACCGAGACCGAGTCCCCGACGGCCACCTGCCCGGCAGTGCGGGGCGCCTCGAGCTGGAGGCGGACGCCCTCCCCGCCGCGCTCGACGGCGGCGACGCGACCGCGCTCGCGGATGATCCCGGTGAACATCCGACCAAGGCTACTGGGAGGGGCACCTAGCCGAGCGCGAGCGACTCGAGCGTCTCCCGGACGACCATCTCCAGGTCGCCGGACCCCTCTCCTCGGTCGAGCTTGTCGCGCAGCTCCTGCAGCGCGGTGCGCTGACCGGGGCTCAGATCCGCTGGATCGACGGCGTTCAGCCCCGCCCGCAGCTCCTCGTCGCCGACGTGCCGGGCCAGCCACTGCGAGAGGAGGTTGACCAGATCGTCAGGGCTCGTGGACATAGCCGCTCAGGAGCACGTCTTCACCGACCGGCTCGGCGCGCAAACCGGTCAGCGAGGTCGGATCAGGGAGGTCTGGGAGGAACGCGGGGCCGGCGCCCGCGAGCACGGGCGCGACGAACAGGAGGAGCTTGTCGACGAGCTCGGCGCGCAGGAAGGACGCTGCGAGCGTCGGCCCGCCTTCCAGCAGCAGAGACTGGACGCCGTCGGCGCCGAGTGCGCGGAGCTCGTCCTCGAGCGGGCCGCTGCGCAGCTCGAGCTCCGAGCCTGCCGGAAGCGGGCCGCGGCCGAACGCGAGCCGCCGCGGCTGCCGCAGCGTCTCGACGTCGCGGGCCGTCAGGAGCGGCGCGTCTGCGTGGACGGTTCCCATGCCGACCGCACTCGCGTGCACCTGCGCGCGCAGCTCGTGCACGCGACGCCGGGCCTCCTCCCCCGTGATCCAGCGCCGGCCGGGAATCGCGACGCGGCCGTCCAGCGTAACCGCGAGCTTGAGGATCACGAAAGGACGTCGCTCGGCGATCCAGACACGCCAGGCCTCGTTCTGCACGCGAGCTGCGAACGAGTCGACGAGCTCCACGTCGACCCCTCGCTCACGGAGGAGCTCCAGGCCGCCCCCGGCGTCCGGATTGGGGTCGAGCGAGCCGGCGACGACGCGCGCAACCCCGGCGTCGAGGACGGCCGCCGTGCACGGCGGGGTCGCCCCGTGGTGCGAACAGGGCTCCATCGTCAGGAACAGCGTCGCGCCGCGGGCGCGCTCCCCCGCCGCCTCGAGCGCAACGACCTCGGCGTGCGGCCCGCCCTTCCGCTCGTGCCAGCCCTCCCCGACGACCTCGCCGTCGCGCACGACGACGGCGCCGACGACGGGATTCGGATGCGTCGTGCCGCGCCCTCGCTCAGCGAGCTCGAGCGCTCGTTCGAGGCTCATCCCAGGGCTTGTACCAAGCGGCGATAGGCCCGCGTCAGGTCCTCCTTGGCGAAGATCGCCGAGCCCGCCACGAGTAGGTCTGCGCCGGCTTCGTGCACCTGCCGGATGTTGTCGGCGCCGACGCCGCCGTCGACCTGGATGTGCTGCTCCGGCGGGAGCAGCTCCCGCAGCCGCCGGATCCGGTCGAACGCCTCCGGCATGAACGGCTGTCCCGAGTAGCCCGGCTCGATGCTCATGCAGAGGACGAGATCGAAGCCGTCGGCCTCCGCGACGACGTCCGCGACGTTCGTCTCCGGCTTGAACGCGAGCCCGACCTGGAGCTCGTGGGCGCGGGCAGCACGGGCGACGGCGGGCAGTTCGTCGCAGGCTTCGAAGTGGACGGTGACGCTGTCGCCACCGGCGGCAGCGATCGCGCGAAAGTGCTTCTCGGGCGTCTCCGTCATCAGATGGCAGTCGAGGGCGCCGCCCAACCCGTGCACGAGGCCGGAGATCGACTCGAGCACGATCGGGCCGATCGTGATCGGCTCGACGAAGTGGCCGTCCCCGACGTCGAAGTGGAAGATCCGCACCCCGGCGCGCATGAGCGTCTCGATCTGCTCGCCGAGGTGCGCGAAGTCGGCCGCGTAGAGCGACGGCTCCACTTCGACGGTCCTGATCCAATCGTCCCAGGGCATCGGCCGAGCGTGCGAGTCTAAGTGGTCAGGCGGGCGATGAAGAACCCGCTCGTCCCGTGGAGGTGCGGCAGGGTCAGCAGGAACTCCGGCCGCCGCGGATGGCCGAAGTGCGGCCACTCGTCGCCGAGCGGGACGATGTGGAGCCCGGAAGCGTCGACGACGTCCTCGTTCTCGGCTCGCGAGATCGTGCAGACGGAGTAGACGATCGTCCCGCCGGGACGGACACGTTCCGCCGCGGCGTGAAGCAGGTCGAGCTGGAGCTCCGGGAGGGGCCGCGCACGCCAGCGGAGGTCCGGTCGTCCGGCAAGGACGCCGAGGCCGGAACACGGCGCGTCCACCAGCGCCCGGTCGAAGCCCGTGAGCTCGGGCGGCAACCGCGTGGCGTCGGCCCGAACGACCGTCACGTTGTCCGCGCCGAGGCGGCGGACGTTCTCCTCGAGCTCGCGGGCCCTGCCCTCGTGGATCTCGACCGCGACGACCTTGCCGGCGAGCTGGGTCGCCTTCCCACCGGGCGCGGCGCAGAGGTCGAGCGTCCGCTCGCCCTCGCTGCTGCCGACGGTCAGGCCGGCGAGCTGCGAGCCGCGGCTCTGCGGCCAGATCCGTCCCTCGGCGAGGGCCTCCTCGTCGACCCGCTCGACGCGGTAAGCGCCCGGAACGTCGGTCGGCTCTCCGGGCAGAGAACCGCGGACGAGCCGCACGACCGTCTCCGGCGGCTCGTTCTGGGCGCGCATCAGGGACAGTGCCTCGTCGGGGCCGAGCTCGTCCCACCAGAGCTCGGCGATCCAGTCCGGATACGAGTGCTTGAGCGCCGCCTCGCCGGGCGTTCCCTCCGGCAGGGTTGCCAGCAGCGGGCGGATTCCGTCGGCCAACCGCCGCATGACGGCGTTCGTGAACGGGACGGCGCGCTCGAGCCGAGCCCCGCGGACGAGCTCGACAGTCTCGTTGACCGCCGCATGGCGCGGGATCCCTTCGGCGAACCCGAGCTGGTAGGCGCCCAGGCGAAGCGCCGCCTTGACGGGCGGATCGAGCTTCCGCACCGGTCTGCGACCGATCGTCTCGATCGCGTGGTCGAGCGTGCGAACGCGCTGCACGGTGCCGAACGCGAGCCGCTGTGCGAGCGCGCGGTCGCGCGAATCCAGGCCCTCTGCGGCCGAACGAAGGACGCGGTCTGCGTACGCGTCGTCCTCGAACACGCGCAGAACGACCTGATACGCTACGTCTCTAGCTCGCACGGCGGTGACGCGGCAAATATTGCCCGCGGCGCGTACATAGGGCGCGTAGCGCTGTCACCGGAGGCCGCGGAGGTATTCCGCATACGTCATCCGCCGGCGGCCCTCGGGTTGCACCTCGAGCAGCTCGAGCTCCCCGTCGACGACGCGCGTCCGCCAGACGGTCAGGCGGCGCCCGTCGATCGCTGCCCTGGCACCGATGTGCGGGGAGAGCGCTCGGACGCGATTGTGGACTTCCACCGCAGGCCGCGACAGGTCGAGCTCGCGATCGGCGGCGGTGATCTTCTCGGCGTACGTGACTCCTTCTTCGGGCTGCGGCCGGAACTCCGGCTTCGGCAGCACGTCCTCGATCAACTCGACCGCGACCTCGGCAGCACGCGCGAAGACGGCGCCGGCATCGTCGTCCGCGCCGATTTCGAATGCCCGCTGCGCCGCGATCGGGCCGGCATCGAGCTCCTTGACCGTCTCGTGGATGGTGACGCCGGTCTCCGCGTCGCCGGCCATGATCGACCGTTCGACCGGCGCCGCCCCGCGCCAGCGAGGCAGCAGCGAGGGGTGCACATTGAGCCAGAGCGGCTCCTCGAGCAGGCTCTCCGGAATCAGCAGGCCGTAGGCCGCGACCACGACCGCATCCAAGTGATGGCTGTGTATACAGACATCACTTGCGAGCCGTTCCGGCTGGAGCACCGGAATCTGCAACTTCTCCGCAACGACTTTGGCCGGAGGCGGCGCCAGCTTGCGCCCGCGCCCGCGCGGGGCATCGGGACGGGTCAGCACTGTCACGACTTCGTGTCGCCTTGCCAGCCGCTCCAGGATGTCCGCTCCGAACGGCGCCGTCGCGGCGACGGCGATCCGGGCCATGGATTAGCCCAGGACGACGCGCGGCCGCAGCGTCCCGAGGGCCTCTCGGCGCGCCTCGGGCGTCGTGCGGTCGAGGATCAGCACGCCGTCGAGATGGTCGACCTCGTGCTGAGCGGTCCGGGCCGGCGCACCCTCCAGGTCGTAGCCGACCTGTCGGCCGGCTTCGTCCAGGCCCTCCAGGCGCACGGAGGAAGAACGCTCGACCGGTGCAGCGACACCTTGCAACGAGAGACATCCCTCGTCGTCGGTTTCCGTCTCCTCGCTGCGGCTGACGATCTCCGGATTGACGATCGCCGTCACGTCGTCGTCGCCACGCGACAACACGAAGAGGCGCCTCAGCACGCCGACCTGAGTGGCGGCGAGGCCGACGCCGTTCGCTTCGACCATCAGGGACTTCATCCGTTCGATCAGCCGCCGCAGCTCGTCGTCGAATTCCTCGACCGGCTTCGCCTGCATGCGGAGGACGGGATCCGGGTACTGCCGGATCTGGGCGAGCGCAAGCCGTCGTCGCGCCTCTCGCTCGGCGTCGAGGTCCTCGTTTCGTACCTGTCCCTCGATTTGTCCCACGAAAGGCACACTAGCGATGATGGATCGCAGAGAGCGCGAGTCGATCATGCGCCAGGGCGCGACGCGTCCCGAGACGCCGCGCGACCGCCGCGAACGAGCTGCGCTCGCGGAGGATCTCGAGGAGAGTCCGCTCGCCGGGCGCCCGCTTCGGCGTCGTCTCCGCAACTTCCGCCCCGACGCCACGGCGCAGCTGACGGCGATCGGGGGGCCGCTCGCCTGGATGCGCCGACTCCGGAAGATCGAGCTCGCGCTCGAGCAGCACGAGGCGCGCCTCCGAGAGGCGCAGGAGGAGCTCCGGACGGCGTGCAGCGCTGACACGGCGCGCTACGCCCCGGAGTGGCGAGCCCTTGCCGAGGCCTGGGACTTCGACGACGTCAACGACCTGATCGACCGCCACAACCGGCACTTTCCGGCCGAGTCGCGGCTGCCGATGAACCCGCGCACGGGCGACTTCGTGCTCATCAACGGGCGCCCGTACACGCGCGCGCCGATCGGCCCAGCCTGGATCCTCGAGCGCTTCCCGGCCGAGTGACGATGGAGACGCTGGAGGGAAACCTGCTGATCGCGTCGCCGTCGATCTACGACCCCAACTTCAGGCGCACAGTCGTCCTCCTGACGGCCCATACCGAAGACGGCGCGATCGGGCTGATCCTGAATCGGCGATCGGAAACGACCATCGAGGAAGCGGTGCCGCAGCTCGCCGCCCTGATCGGCAGCGACGAGCCGATCTTCGCCGGCGGCCCCGTGAACCCGAACGGCGTCGCGATGCTCGCGGAGTTCGAAGACGCGACGGAGGCGGGCGTCGAGGTCTTCGGGGACATCGGCTTCGTCGCCCTGGACGCGTCGCTGGAGGGAGAGGCGCCCGCTCTACGCCGCCGCCGCGTCTTCGCCGGTGTCGCCAGCTGGGGCGGCGGCCAGCTCGAGGACGAGCTCGAGAGCGAGGACTGGATCGTCGAGCCCGCACGCGGCGACGACATCTTCACGGCCGATCCCGACACGCTCTGGGAGCAGGTACTCGAACGGATGGGCGGCAGCTACGCCGTCGTGGCGCGGATGCCCTTCGATCCGTCGATGAACTAGTTAGAAGCCCTGCGGGTCGACGTCGACCACGACGGTCAGCCGCGCGCGACGCATGGCCGGCGCCGCCGCCGAGAGGAGCCGCGCAGCCTGCGAGGCAAGCCGCCGCGGTCGCTCCGTCTTCGCCACCAGCTGCGCCCGATGGCGACCTCGAAGCCGGAGCAATGGCGCCGGCCCGAGGACGTCGCCGTCCTGCAGTCCCTCCTTCAGCTCGGCGAGCGCCTGCAGCGGATCGGCCGGCTCCGGCCCTGCGACGACGATCCGCACGAGGTGGCGGAACGGCGGGTAGCCGAGCTCGCGCCGCCGCTCCAGCTCCCCGGCGAGAAAACGCGTCACGTCGTGGCGCGCAGCCAACTCGATCGCACGCGCGTCCGGCTGGAAGGTCTGCACGAGGACCCGGCCAGGTGCATCGCGGCCACTGCGGCCGGCGAGCTGGGTCAGGAGCTGGAACGTCCGCTCCTCGGCGCGGAAGTCGGGGAGGCCAAGACCCGTGTCCGCGTCGACGACGGCTGCGAGCGCGACGCCCGGGAAGTGATGGCCCTTCGCCACCATCTGGGTGCCGATCAGCACGGCGCGATCGGCCGCCGCGAACCGGGCAAGCGCCGCGGCGAGCGCGCCGGGCTTCGCCACCGCGTCGGCGTCGAGGCGGATGCGCTCCAGCTCCGGCACCTTCTCCGCGAGCTCCCGCTCGAGCCGCTGTGTGCCGGCGCCGAGGCGGACGAGCTCCCCGGAGCCGCAGGCGGGGCAGGTACGCGGCGCGGGCTCGGCGTGTCCGCAGTGGTGGCAGCGCAGCTTCCCGTCGCCGTGAAGCACGAGTGAGACGTCGCAGTTCTCGCAGCGGAGGGTCAGGCCGCAGGCTCGACAATGGAGCGCCGGCGCCACGCCCCGCCGGTTCAGCAGCAGGATCGCCTTGCCGCCGTCCTCGGCGATCGCGCCGAGCTCGGCGAGCAGCGGCGCCGACAGCGGGTACCCGGCCTCGCGCCGCAGATCGACGATGCGAACCGGCGGCAGCGGCCCGGACAACCGGCCGCCGAGCTCCAGCCGCTCGAGGCTGCCCCAGCTCTCCGGACGCGGCGTCGCGCTGCCGAACACGGCGACCGCTCGCTCGAGCGACGCCCGCTTGGCGGCAACCGTCCGCGCGTCGTAGCGCGGGTCCGATTCCTGCTTGTACGAGGCGTCGTGCTCCTCGTCGACGCAGATCACGCCGAGCCCGCGGACGGGCGCGAAGACGGCCGAGCGAGCGCCGACGATAATCCTCGCCTCGCCGCGCGCGATTCGCTCGCGCTCGTCACGCCGCTCCGCCTCCGAAAGCGCCGAGTGGAGGAGGGCGATCCCGTCACCGAACCTTGCCTGGAAGCGTCCGACCGTCTGCGGCGTCAGCGCGATCTCCGGAACGAGCACGATCGCGCCGAGTCCCCGCTCGAGCGCGGCGGCGCAGGCCTGGAGGTAGACCTCCGTCTTCCCGCTGCCCGTCGCGCCGTAGAGGAGGAAAGCCCCTCCGTTGCCGTCGTCGATCGCCCCCGTGATCCGCTCGAGCGCGTCCTTCTGCGACGGGCTGAGCTCCGCGGGCGCCGCCTCGCCGCCGAGCGCGTCCCGTTCTGCCGGACGCGGCCGCTCCCCACGGGCACGCCGCTTCAACGGCGCCACCAGCGCCAGGGCACGCCCCGGAGTCGAGCCGTAGTACTCGGCCACCCAGAGCGCGAGCTCTACCAGCGCAGGGGGCAGCTCATCGACCACGCGCCCGACCGGCGCCGCCTCGACACCGGGCGGGACCTCGACGTCGACGGCGGTCACGACCCCGCGCCGGCGCGCGTTCCCGAACCGCACCTCGACGACGGCCCCGGTCCCAACATCCTCCGCCACCTCGTACGTGAACTCCCTTGCGAGAGCGCGCGCCGTCACCAGCGGATAGACGGAGGCGTAGCGGGCCACGGAGAGCAGCGTATGGTGAGCGCGTGACGCAGTGGCACTGGGACCCGGACACATACCTCGACGAGATGCTCGAAGAGATCCCGGTCTTTCCGGAGTTCCAAGAGCGCGTAGCCGAGGCGACGGAAGCAGCCGAGGCCGAGACGATCCTCGAGCTCGGGATCGGCACCGGGGAGACAACGCGCGGCGTCCTGGCACGCCACCCGGGAGCGCGGCTGACGGCGATCGACTCGAGCCCGGAGATGCTCGAGCGGGCCCGCAGCGCCTACCCCGACGCCGACCTCCGCCTGAGCCGCCTCGAGGATCCGCTCCCGGAAGGGCCGTTCGACCTCGTCTTCTCCGCGCTCGCGGTCCACCATCTGGACGGAGCCGGCAAGCGCGATCTCTTCCGGCGCGTCGCCGAGGTCGTCAGGCCGGGCGGCCACTTCGTGCTCGCGGACGTGGTCGTACCCGAGCGCGAGGAGGACACCCAGATCCCGATCGACTGGGTGATGGATCTCCCCGATCGAGCCGACGATCAGCTCGAGTGGCTACGCGAGGCCGGGTTCGAGGCCGAAGCCGTCTGGACGTTTAAGGATCTCGCCGTGATCCGGGCGGAGCGCTAGGCCCCGGCGGCAACTAGGACGAAGTCCGTCGCGAAGCCGAGGAAGAGTCCCAAAAGGACGCCCCACGTGAGCAGCGTCTTCGACGCGAGCGCACGCCCGACGTTCAGGAGCTCGACCACGACGTAGAGAATCGACCCCGCGGCCAGGGCGAGGAACAGGATCGAAACGGGCTCGTTGACCCAGGCTTGGCCGAGGAGCGTGCCGAGGAAGGTCGGCGCGCCGCCGATCACGCCGAGGGCGCCGAGAAAGGCCCAGCTCGGGCGCTCGGAATCGCCGGCGAGCGGCGCGCAGATACCGAGACCTTCGGTCGCGTTGTGGAGGCCGAAGCCGATGATCAGCACGATGGCGAGGTTCAGCTCGTCAGCCGCGGACGACTGGCCGATCGCGAGACCCTCGGAGAAGTTGTGGAGGCCGATCCCCGTGGCGATGAAGATCGCGAGCCAGCGTGCGGGCGACATTCCTGTGAACCAGTCGTCGCGCTCGTACTCGGCCGACGAGGCCGCACCCGGGCCGAGGAACGCACGCCGGCGACGCCGCTTCATCCACAGGTCGTAATAGACCAAGGTCATCAAGCCGGTGACGAAGCCGGCCGTGAGCAGGAAAGACAGCCACGCGAAGCGGCCACCGCGGCCATCCTCCAACGCTGCCTCCACCGGCTCCACGGCGGCGCTGAGCACGTCCCAGAGCAGGAACACGAGGATCCCGGTCGCGATCGCGGCGAGGAAGGCCTTCGTCGACGCCTGCACGCTCTGCATCCGGCCGATCGGCAGGCCGAGGAAGATGGTGAACCCGGCGATGGCGCCGAGTCCGAGAGTCTGGGCGGTACTCACGGTGTAAGGCTCACCTTACAGAACGACTCTGCCTATGATCGGTCGCGATGGCGCAGGGCCACTCCGTCGACGAGTACCTGGAAACGATCTATTTCCTGGCGTTTCCGATCGGGGAGTACCGGCCCCAGACGGGCGGCTCCCCGACCCTCGCGTCCCGCGTCGCGGAGATGCTCGGCGTGTCACGTGCGTCAGCAGGGGAGATGCTGAAGCGGATCGAGGCGGAAGGCCTGATCGAGCGTGGCGAGCACAAAGAGGCGCTGCTGACTCCGGCCGGCCGCCGCCGGGCCGAGCGGGTCGTCCGCAAGCACCGGATCATCGAGCGGCTGCTCACAGACTTCATGGGCTACACCGCCGCCGAAGCGCACGTCCACGCCGACCGTCTGGGCGACACCTTCACCGACGAGATGATCGAGCGGATCGACGTGCGCCTTGGACAACCTGAGCGCTGCCCGCACGGCTGGCCCGTCGACCCCGCCTTCGAGCAAGAGGAGAATCGCGACCTCGCCCCGCTTTCGGATCTCGCGGCGGGCACGCGGGCGACGATCGTACGTCTCGCCGAGCACGACGGCGAGCTACTGCACTGGTTCTACGACCAGGACCTTGTCCCCGGCCGCGAGCTCGAGGTGCGGGACGCACAGCCCGCCGCCGGTCAGATGACCGTCAAGCTCAACGGCGCCGAGCGCGCGATCGGCGAGAAGGCCGCCGCCGGCCTCTTCGTCCGCCCGGCCTAGCGGTCCCGCGCGAAAGCTCCGCTTTCGCGCGGGCTTTAGGTTCGGCCGCTTCGCGGCTGAACGCGCGTGGGCGAAGCCCACGCGCTTCTATGGAGCGTGGCCGGCGACCGCCTTCGTCGTGCGGTCGGTGGCGCTGCGCGTCCCCGCCCGCATGAGTCCGGCCGCAGGCTAAACCGGCTTCGCCCGCTTTAGCATGCGGCCCTAACCCCGGGCCACACGTTCGTGTGTAGGCGGAACCGAGACGCCCTTCGGGGGGCGATAGCGCTAGGCCGTCGCGGCCGCTGCGCTGAGGCCCGCTGCCTCGCGCAGCGTGTCGGCCTTGTCCGTCCGCTCCCACGTGAAGTCATGGTCTTCGCGGCCGAAGTGCCCGTACGCGGCGGTCTTCGCGAAGATCGGCCGCCGCAGGTCGAGGTCGCGGAGGATCGCGCCCGGCCGTAGATCGAAGTGCTCCCGGACGAGCTCCTCGATCCGGTCGACGGAGACGTGCTCGGTGTCGAACGTGCGCACTGCGATCGAGACGGGATGGGCGACGCCGATCGCGTACGCGACGTTCACTTCGGCGCGGTCGGCGAGTCCCGCCGCGACGAGATTCTTCGCGACATAGCGTGCGGCGTATGCAGCCGAGCGGTCGACCTTCGTCGGATCCTTCCCGGAGAAGGCGCCGCCGCCGTGGCGCGCCGCGCCCCCGTACGTGTCCACGATGATCTTCCGGCCGGTCAGCCCCGTGTCGCCCATCGGACCTCCGAGCACGAACTTTCCGGTCGGGTTGACGAAGACGAAGTCGCGCTCGTTGAGCAGGCGCCTTTCGTCGTAGAGCTCCGGCGGGAGGATCGGGTGGAGGACGCGCTCGATGATGTCCGGCTTGATCAGATCCTCGGAAGAAATCCCGTCCGAGTGCTGGGTGGAGACCAGGACCCGCTCGATCTCGACCGGCCGCTGCCGCCCGGACTCGTCGACCTCGTAGCGGACCGTGACCTGCGCCTTCCCGTCCGGCCTGAGGTACGGGAGCTCGCCTGCCTTGCGCACTTCCGCGAGGCGCTTGCAGATCTTGTGGGCGAGCATGATCGGGATCGGCATCAGCTCTTTCGTCTCGTTCGTCGCGTAGCCGAACATCATCCCCTGGTCGCCGGCACCGATCCGGTCCAGTGGATCGTCGTCGCCGGGGTCGTGCTGCACCTCGTACGAGGCGTCGACGCCCTGCGCGATGTCCGGCGACTGCTCGTCGATGGCGACGACGACGCCGCAAGTCGTGGCGTCGAAGCCCCACTCGGAGTGCGTGTAGCCGATCTCCGAGATGCGCTCGCGGACGAGCTTGGAGATGTCCACGTAGGTCTGCGTCGAGATCTCCCCGGCGACGACGACGAGACCCGTCGTGATCAGGGTCTCGCAGGCGACCCGGCCCGCCGGATCGTCCGCCAAGACGGCGTCGAGCACCGAGTCCGAGACCTGGTCGGCGATCTTGTCCGGGTGGCCCTCGGTGACGGACTCCGAGGTGAAAAGGAACTCTCGCGCTCCCATTGGCGGGGGAGGCTACCCGAACGCCCGGAGCCGGCGCGCGCTACTTGATGCGCAGGAAGAAGCGCACGCTCAGCTGGTGCTGGCGCGAGACCGCATACTCGACCGCCGACCGCAGCGGCTTCAGGTTCCGGGTGACCTCGGCCGGCAGCTGCGCGCCCGAGAGGTCCTCGACGAGGCCTGTGCCGGCGCGGATGTCGACGTAGAAGAAGCCGTGCGTCTTGCTCGGCATGCCGGAGGTCTGCAGCGCGTCCTTGTAGGTCGCGCTGTCCGCGAGCGGCTTGCCCGGGTTCTTGACGCCGGCGATCCCGGCGGGCAGATCGGTGACGACGAGCTTGCCGTTCACGTCGGCGTAGTGGACGGCGAAATCGCCGAAGCCGAGCGTGCTCGTCGGCGTCCCGGCGACAGTGTGGTGCCTCGGCCGAACGCCGAGGTCGGAGCTGAAACGGTTGATGATCCGGTCGAGGGTCGCGCGCCCGCTGACTCCCTTCTTCGGCTCGGCGACGAGTGTGACTTCCGGGAACGCGCCGCCGGCCGGCCGCACGTAGAGCGCGTCCTCGCCCTGGAGGAGCGTGCCGATCTCACCCAGCACCTTCATCACGGGTCCGAACTGGGGCCCGCTGAAGGTCGGGTTCTTCTCCAGCCCGGACAGCAGTCCTTTCGTTCCGTGGAAGGTCAGGTAGAGGACGGCGTCCCTGGGCACCCGGTTGGGTAGCTTGGCGTCGAAGGGCTCCACCTTTGGGCCCTTGCCGAAGAGCTTGCCGAGGCTGCCGTGGATGGTCGTGTCGAAGGCGATCCCGTCGGAACTGGCGGCGAGCGACGCGGTCGCCCAGTCGAGCGAACCGAGCTTCTGGACGAACTTCTTCTGGTCGGGCGTGGTCTGCCGGTTGACTTCGTCCATCACCTTCCGCCCGTCGACATAGGCCCTCGCGAGTGCCTCCTCGGGCGTGGACTTCATCGCCTTCGTGAAGGCAGGATCCTCGTCGAGCGTCTCGTCGGCGGCGTCGCTCATGCTCTTGAAGCGGTCGACGAGCGCCTGCTTGTCCGAGAACAGCGTCCAGCCGTGGAAGGTCTCGTAGAAGAGCTTGTCCGTCGGGTCCTTGGCGTTGCTCTTCTTGATCGCGCGCTCGAACGCGCCCTCGTCGTCGGGTTTCATCAGCCCGACGATGTTCTCGCCGCCGTTGGCGAAGTCGAGCCAGACGATGTCGATCTCGGAGCCGAGCGCCGGCTTGACGTCGCGCTCCCAGTCGAGGCCGTCGTCTCGCATGTCCTTCTTGATCGAGTCGATCGCCTTCTGCTTGTCGGGGAACTTCGACGCGAGCTCGTCGACGGTCTTCCACTGCGAGGAATCTGGATCGGCGTCGACCGCGACGAAGGCGGGGACGCCCGCGGGGACGATCCCAGCGGCGCCGCTCCCGGCCGTCTCCGTGCCGCCGCAGCCGGAGCCGAGCAGCGCGAGCGTGCCGAACAGGCCAGCGATGACCCCCAACCGCATGCTGGCTCGCTTATCTCCGGACGAAGAGGTGCGGAAACGCACTAGCGACCTCCGAGCTGGAGTCGCGTCTCGAAGCGGGCGCTCTTCGAATCGGCCGTTCCGTAGGCCACCAATGTGCGGACGCGTTGGAGGCTCGTCGTGGTGTCGGGCGACAGCGGCTTGCCGACTGCAGCCGCGACGGCCTGAACCAATGGCAGGAGGGCTTCGATGTCGGCGTACACGAGTCCGGTCACCTGGTCCGGAACATCGGCGTTGGCAAGCGCATCCTTGAACGCCTGGTCGTCGACGAGCTTCGGGCCGGCGGAGGCGAGCTCGGCCGCAGCCTGGGGGGAGGTCGCGAGCACGACCCGGGCCGGCCTGGTGGTGACGGACAGCGTCAGAAACGCGCCGGCCTTCGAGCTCAGATGCGCGGCGATGCGCCTGAGGACCCGGGCGGCGTCGGCCAGGTGCTGGGTCTCCAGCTCCACGGCGAGCGTCGGGAGAATCCCGGCGGCGCGCGCGTAGAGGACGCCCTCCCCCCGAAGCAACGGTGCGAGCTCCGCAACGCCGACGCCGAGGTACTCACGGACACCCGCGGCGTAGGACGAGAGCGCCGGTTCCGCGCGGAGCCGGGAGATGAGGTCATCCAGGCCGCGGAACGAGATCGCGAGGCTCGCGCGCGACGGCACCTCGCGGAGGAGGCGCGGCTTGTAGGGCGCCGGCGTCGCCGCGGTGCGATCGGCGGCGACGCGAATCCGCAGTGCGTCCTCCTCGGCGGCGATCGAGGCCGCGGCCCAGTCGGGATTCCCGGCGACCCGGCCGAGGGCGCGCAGGCTCGCAGGGAGCGCTCGGGCCGCTGCAGCGCCGACGTACACGCGCGCGACCGCGTCGTCGCCGAGCTGGCCCGAGGCAGCCTGGAAGCCCGTCGCGTCGGCCAGCGAGCGACCGTCGCGGGCCGCGCGGACGCCCTCGAAGGCTTCGCGAGAGTCCGCGACGACGGACCAGTCGCCCACGCGCTCGACGGTGTAGTGGTCGTTCCCTTCGCTGTAGAGGTCGGCCAGCGATTTCAGCTTGGCCTCGTCCTCGGGCCGCGCAAGAGCCACGACCTCCGGCTCACCGTTGTCGACGCCGAGGACGGCGAGGTCGAGCTCCGGGCCCAGGGCCGGCCGGACGTCGCGATCGAAGTCCAGCTTCTGCTTGGCGAGCGCCTCGCGCACCATCCGCACAACCCGTTCGCGTGCGGGCAGCCCGCGCGTGAGATCGTCGAGGCGCTGCCACTGCTGCGCGTCGAAGTCCGTGTTGACGGAGACGAGCGCGAGCGCGCCCGGCGGAACGAGCTGGGCGGCGTCGGCACCCGGCGTGCCCGCGACGGAAGAGTTGGAGCCGCCGCAGGCGGCAGTCGCGAGGACGAGTGCCGCGAGCCCCGCTGCTGCCAGCCGGCGCATCAGCCCCATGGTACTCCTCACTCTTCGGTCGGCTGGCGTCCCATCAGGCTCGCGAGCAGCTCGTGCAGCTGCGTCCCGCCGAGCACGCGGCAGACGCCTTCGGTGATCGGAAGCTCGACGCCGAGCCGGTGGGACAGGTCCCGGAGCACCGGTGCCGTCGTCAGGCCCTCGACCACCTGGCCGATCTCGGCCTTCGCCTCCCCGGCGGTGGAGCCGCGCGCAATCAGCTCGCCGGCGCGGCGATTGCGCCCGAAGCCGGAGAAGCAGGTCACGATCAGGTCGCCCATCCCCGCGAGCCCGGAGAAGGTCTCCGGCTGGGCCCCGCAGGCCTCGCCCAGCCGTGCCATCTCCACGAGCCCTCGTGTGATCAGGCTCGCCTTCGCGTTGTCGCCCAGGCCGAGGCCGTCGACGCCGCCGGCTGCGAGCGCGATCACGTTCTTCGCGGCGGCGCAGAGCTCGACTCCGACGAGGTCCTCGTTGACGTAGACGCGGAAGACCATCGAGTTGATCGTGTGCTGGAGCTCCTCCGCGAGCTCGCGGTCCTCGCTGGCGACGACGGTCGCGGACGGCAGACCGGCCGCCACCTCCTCCGCCATGTTCGGGCCCGAGAGGACGGCGACCGGCCGACCCTGCACGCGCGTCGACAGCCGCTCGCCCGTCGCCGGGTCGAGGCCCTTCGTCAGGCTCAGCACGGGCGCAGATCCGGCCAGATTCCCCGCGACTTCGGCGAACGCCCGGCTCGGCACGGCCAGGACGATCAGGTCGGCCGAAGCGACCGGAGCCTCCGGGAGCGGCGCTGCGCGGATCCCGCGCACGTCGACGTCAGAGAGGTAGCGCGGATTGCGGCCGGTCTCGTCGATCGCCCGGGCCTGGTCGGCGTCGCGGCAAGCCAGCGTCACCACGTGACCGCGATCGCGCAGCAGGCATGCGAATGCCGTTCCCCACGAGCCGCCGCCGACGACGACGACCTGCATCAGCGGCGTACGAAATCTATGGAAACCGGGACGCCCTCCAGCTCGAAGCGGTCGCGGAGCTGGTTCTCGACCCAGTAGCCGTAGTCGCGCGTCACCAGCGACGGGTCGTTGACCGAGAGCCGGAAGCGCGGCGGCCGCGCCGTCACCTGCGTTCCGTAGAGGAGGTTGAGCCGCTTCCCGTTCCACGACGGCGGCTGGCGCGAAGCGCGCAGATCGGCGAGGAACCGGTTCAGCTCGGCGGTCGTCACACGCGCCGCGTACTTGTCGAAGAGGCTCTCGACGTTGTCGAGCAGGCGCTCGATCCCGCGGCCTGTCTTGGCCGAGACGGCGACCCACGGCGGCCGCTGCCGAATCCGGCGCTCGAGCTCCGGCCGCACGTCCTCGATCCCCACGGTGGTCAGGTCCCACTTCGAGAGAACGACGAGCGTCGAGCACTGCGCCTTGCGCGCGACGTCGGCGACGGAGAGATCCTGCTCGACGATGCCTTCGGAGGTGTCGATCAGGACGAGGGCTACGTCCGCCCGCTCGGCCGCCTCGAGCGCACGCAGCTCCGAGTAGTACTCGATCCCCTGGCGATGCCTGCGCTTGCGCCGCAGACCGGCGGTGTCGACGAAGATGAATGTCCGGTCGCCCCGCGTGAACACGGTGTCGATCGCGTCACGCGTCGTCCCGGGGACCTCCGAGACGATCACCCGCTCGCGGCCGAGGATGGCGTTCAGGAGGGACGACTTGCCGACGTTCGGCCGGCCGAGGATCGCGACGCGGATCGCCTCCTCCCCCGGCTCGGCGCGGCCGGCGCCGGGCAGGCGGGAGACGATCAGGTCGAGCAGATCGCCGGTGCCGTGGCCGTGCTGCGCCGACAGCGCGATGGGGTCGCCGAGGCCGAGTCGGTAGAACTCGAGCGCCACGCTGTCCTGCGACGGGTCGTCGATCTTGTTCGCGAGCAAGAGCACGGGCTTCCGCGACCTCCGGAGGATCTCCGCGACCTCCTCGTCGCCGGGAGTGATGCCCGCGCGCGCATCGGTGACGAAGAGGATCAGGTCGGCCTCCGCGACCGCCTCCACCGCCTGCTCGCGGATCGAGCGCGTGATCGGGGAGGAGTCGGCGATGTCCACGCCGCCCGTGTCGATCAGGAGGAAGCGCTTGCCCGCCCACTCGCAGACGACCTCCTTGCGGTCGCGCGTGACGCCCGGCAGCTCGTGGACGACGGCCGCGCGGGAGCCGGTGAGCCGGTTCAGGAGCGTCGACTTGCCGACGTTGGGGAAGCCGACGATCGCAACCGTCCCGAGGAGCGGCGGGGGTGCGTCGCTCATGGGCCAATCCTTGGCCCATGAGCGTGTGGAAGGGGCTCGGGGGGAACCGGGAGGTTCCCCCGCCTGTTCTCCTCGGCGCACGCGGCGACCTGCGCGCCGCGTGCGCCGAGGCGCGCCTTAAAGAAGGGGGCTCGTGGGGGAAACATGGTTTCCCCCACGGGAGCGAGCCGAAGGCGACCGACGTTCACGGCGGCGGGATCGCGACGCGTGGCCGGCCGAGCTCGTGCGCCTGGACGAGGAAGTCGAACAGCCGCCGCAGCTCGCGCTGGATCTCGGCCGAGCCGTCCCGGTACCCTTTCGAGTTCCGCGGGTGGGCGTTGAGGTCGAGTGGCTCGCCGAAGGCGACCGAAACCGGGTGGAAGTTCCCGAACCGCCAGTCCTGCGAGCCGTGGATCGCACCGCAAACCACGGGCGCGCCCTCCTGGATCGCGACCATCGCCGCGCCGGGCTTGACCTCACCGGGTTCCCGCTCCTGACGCGTGCCTTCTGGGAACATGCCCAGGGCGTCTCCCCGCCGAACGACCTCCCGCATCAGACGGACCGCCTCACGATCCGATTCGCCTCGGCGGACGGACAGGGTTCCGAAGACCCGGAGGAAGGCGCCGAGGAACGGGGCGCTCATGGCCTCCTCCTTGGCGACGTAGTACATCGTGCGCGGGATCACGGAGCCGATCGCCCACGGGTCGAGCCACGAGAAGTGGTTGAAGCAGAGGACGAGCGGGCCGTGACGCGGGATGCGCTCCGTGCCGTAGTGGCGCAGTGGCGCGAACGTCCGCACGAGCGCGCCGAAGAACGGCCGCCCGACCAGCCACGAGGCCTGCGTGCGGTTCACGGCCGCGCGGCGGCCGCGCGCTCGTGCACGAGCCGCTCGATCTGCGCGACCACGTCGTCGACGTGGAGCTCGGTCGTGTCGATCTGGACGGCGTCCGCGGCCGGTCGCATGCGCGCCGCGTCGCTCTCGTCGCGCAGGCGCAGGTCGGTGGCGAGCGCGTCCGCGCCGATGTCCGGGCGCTCGGCCTGCCGCCGCCGGGTTCGGACGGACGAGTCGGCGTTCAGGTAGATCTTCACGTCGGCGTTCGGGACGACGACTGTGCCGATGTCGCGCCCCTCGATCACGACGTCTCCGTGCTCGCCGAGCTCCCGCTGACGCTCGCGCATGACGGCTCGGACGGCGGGATGGCGTGCGACCACCGGCACCTGCCGGTCGATCCGCGACTGCCGGATCGACGCCGTCACGTCGGTGCCGGCGATCGACACCCGTCCGTGGTCGTCGAACGTGACGGGATTCGCGGCGGCCAGCTCGCCCAGCGGCTCGTTGTCCCCGAGCGGGACGCCACGCTGCATCGCCAGCCAGGTCAGCGCGCGGTACATGGCGCCGGTGTCGAGGTAGCGGAAGCCGAGGTGCTTGGCGAGGCGCTGCGCAACCGTGCTCTTGCCCGCGCCCGCGGGGCCGTCGATGGCAACGATCATGCGCTTTCGCTGCGCGAAAGCGCTAACTGTCCGAGCACGTTCTAAGCACCGCCTTCAGCAGTTAGTCGAAGGTGGCGCTCAACCACGTTGAGCGACAGCTTCGACAAGGTCGAAGAACCCGGGGAAGCTTATAGCGGCCGCTTCGGCGTCCCCGACGTCGACACCCTCGCGGGAGACGAGGCCGGCGACCGCCGCCAGCATCGCGATCCGATGGTCGCCGGCGGAGCCCATACCCCCACCCTTGGGACGGGAGGGGACCCCCTTCACCCCGAAGCCATCGTCGCTCGCGCGGACACGGACGCCAAGTGTCCGGAGGCCATTTGCCACAGTTTCAATCCGGTCCGTTTCCTTGACCCGTAGCTCGCCGGCGCCGCGGACGCGGCTCTCCCCGCGCGCAAACGCGGCCGCGAGCGCGAACAGCGGCAGCTCGTCGACGAGGCGCGGCACCTCCTCCGCCGTGATCTCGGTGCTGACGAGCTCCGCCGCTCGGATCTCGAGGTCGCCGATCCACTCCCCGCCGTGCTTCCGGCGGTTGAACACCGCCACGCGCGCGCCCATCCGCTCCAGCACGTCGAGCAGCCCCGTCCGCAGCGGATTCAGGCCGAGGTCGTGGATCGTCAGCTCGGAGCCGGCCAGGAGCGTCGCCGCGACGATGAAGGGTGCGGCGGCCGAGAAGTCGCCGGGAACGGTGACCTCACCGAGCTCGAGTGAACCGGCCGGCTCGATCGAGACGGAGCTCGGACGGCGCCGGACGTGCGCTCCGGCGGCGGCGAGCATCAGCTCCGTGTGATCCCGCGTCGGCGCAGGCTCGACGACGGTCGTCCTCCCCTCTGCGTTCAACGCGGCGAGCAGGATCGCGGACTTGACCTGAGCGCTTGCGACCGGGAGGGAGTAATCGATCGCGCGGAGCTCGTCGGAGCCCTCGACGACGAGCGGCGGCAGCCCGTTGTCGGTCTCGATCTGCCCGCCCATCCGCGCCAGCGGCTCGGCGACGCGGTCCATCGGCCGCGAGCGGAGCGACTCGTCGCCGGTCAGCTCGAAGCGGCCCGACTGGCCGGCGAGGATCCCCGTCAGCAACCGCATCAGCGTGCCGGCGTTGCCGCAGTCGATCGGCTCGCCGGGCGGGCGTAGGCCCCGCAAGCCGACGCCGTGGACGATGAGCTCGTCGTCCGAGACGTCCTCGATCTCGACAGCCAGCGCGCGCAGCGCGCGCACCGTCGCCTCGGTGTCGCCCGAGCGGCCGAAGCCGTGGACGCGCGTCTCCCCCTCGCTCAACGAGCCGATCAGCACCGCCCGATGCGAGATCGACTTGTCGCCGGGGACGCCGATGTGGCCGACGATCGCTCCGGCCGGCTCGATTCTCATTCCGGGAGGACCGGGGAGATGAGGACCTGGTAGCCGTGCGCCTCGAGCAGCGCGGCGGCCCGCTCGGCGTCGTCCTCGCCGCCGACGAGGATGGTCAGCGTCCCGCCCCGCTCACGCGACATATGGTGGAGCTCGAAGTCCTCGATGTTGATCCGCTCGGCGCCGAGCGCCTGCGTGATCCCGGCGAGGACTCCGGGCCGGTCGGGGACGTGGACGCGCAGCCGCTGCAGCTGCCCCGGCTCGTCGTAGGCCTCGGTCAGCATCCGACGCCGGTTTCCGGCGGACTCGGCGATCCAGCGCGCGAGAAAGCCGGCGTCGCCGGCGGCCAGCGCCGCCTCGAGCTGCTCCACCCGTCGCCGGTGCTCGGCGAGCGCCGCCGTCAGCGGCTCGGCGTTGTCGAGGAAGATGTCGACCCAGATCCGTGGATTGGCGCCGGCGACGCGAGTCATGTCGCGCAGGGATCCTCCCGCCGCGGCGAGCGGGTCGTGCCCCTCGATCCGGCTCGTCCCGGCGTGGTTGAGGAGGAGGTTCGCCAGCGCGTGCGGCAGGTGGCTCGTGAGCGCGACGAGGCGGTCGTGCGCCTCCGGGTCGACGGCGATGGGGACGGCGCCGAGCGACGCGACGAAGCCGTGCAGCGTCCGGTAGCGCTCCGGCTCGGTCGCCGCCACCGGGGTGAGGAACCAGGTCGCGCCCTCGAACAGCTCGCCGCTTGCGTGCGCCGGGCCGCGCGCCTCGGACCCGCACACCGGATGGCCGCCGATGAAGCGTGGATCGCCGACCGCGCGCGCCACCGGCCCTTTTGTCGAGCCGACGTCGGTCACGGTCGTGCCGTTCCCGCTCGCCACGAGCACGTTCGCCACCTCGGCGGGAAGCGAGGCGACGGGCGCCGCGACGACCGCAAGCTCGGCTCCGTCAACGGCTTCCGCCAATGAGGAGGCGGGGTCGACGGCGCCTCGCTCGCCCGCAACGGCCAGCGCCTCTGCGTCGAGGTCCCAGCCACGGACCTCGTCCACCCCGACGCGCCGCGCGGCAAGACCGACCGAGGCGCCGATCAGGCCGGTGCCGACGACTGCGAGCCTGCGAACCATTGAACTAGGTTGCGCGCATCAATTCGGCCACGCGGAACGCCACGTCGAGCGACTGGCGCGCGTTCAGCCGGGGATCGCAGAGCGTCATGTAGCGCGCGTCGAGCTGCTGCTCGCTGACCGCCTCCGAGCCGCCGAGGCACTCGGTGACGTCGTCGCCGGTGAACTCGAGGTGGACGCCGCCAGGCCAGGTCCGCTCCTGCCGGTGCGCGGCGAAGAACCCCTCGATCTCGGCCATGATCGCGTCGAAGTGGCGCGTCTTCCGTCCGGACGCGCTCGTGAAGACGTTCGCGTGCATGGGGTCGCAGGCCCAGACGACCGGATGCTCAGCCGCCCGGACGGCGCGCAGGAGCGGCGGCAGCAGCTCGAAGACGCGCTCCGCGCCCATGCGCGTGATCAGCGTGAGCCGGCCGGGGATGCGCTGCGGGTTGAGCCGCTCGCAGAGCTCGAGCACCTCCTCGGGGGTCGCCGTCGGGCCGAGCTTGCAGCCGAGCGGGTTGTGGACGCCGGCGAAGAAGTGGACGTGCGCCCCGTCCGGCTGCCGCGTTCGCTCGCCGACCCAGAGCATGTGCGCCGAGCAGTCGTACCAGTCGCCCGTCAGCGAATCGCGCCGGGTGAGCGCCTCCTCGTACTCGAGCAGCAGGCCCTCGTGGCTCGTCCAGTAGTCGACCTGGTGCAGCTGGGGTTCGTCGCCGAGGTCGATCCCGCACGCGGCCATGAAGCGAAGCGCGCGCTCGATCTCGGAGGCGAGCGCCTCGTAGCGCCGGCCCTCCGGCGAGGAGGCGACGAACTCCTGGTTCCACATGTGCACCTGGTTCAGGTCGGCGAAGCCGCCCTTCGTGAACGCGCGCACGAGGTTGAGCGTCGCCGCCGCCTGGTGGTAGCCCTGCTGCATCCGCTCCGGGTCCGGGCGGCGCGCTTCGAGCGTGGGCGCCTCGCCGTTGACCATGTGGCCCCGGAAGGACGGCAGCTCCTCGTCGCCGACGCGCTCGGTCGCGGAGGAGCGCGGCTTCACGAACTGCCCGGCGATCCGGCCGATCTTCACGACCGGCAGCGTGGCGCCGAACGTGAGCACGGCTGCCATCTGGAGCATGATCTTCAGCTTCTCGCGGATCGCGATCGCGGAGAAGACGTCGAACGACTCCACGCAGTCCCCGGCCTGGAGCAGGAACGCGCGGCCCGCCGCCACCTCAGCCAGCGAGTCCTGGAGCGCCCGCGCCTCGCCCGCGAAGACGAGCGGCGGCATCGCGGCAAGCCGGGACCGCACGGCCTCGACCCGCTCGTCGTTGGGCCACTCCGGCTGCTGCGCGGCGTCGTACGCGCGCCAGGAGGAAGGCGACCAGGTGGAGCCGGTGACTGCCATCGCGGTCAGTGTAGTAGCGGCCTCGACGCCGGCCGACTGCCCCTTCCAGCCAGCTCCGGCGCCAGGCCTGCGGCCATGGCTCCCCCAGACAGAGCCTCCGCGGACACGTCCAGGGACTGTCCCCGGACGTGTCCCGAGGAGCCGTGGCTAACCAGCGCCAAATGTGTGACGTTTCTTCCACAGGTGCAGCCGGTTTGACTCCGCGCACCCGCTGGGTACCCTGAGACCGATGACTCCCGCACTGCCAACGCGCGTCCGGTGGGCCTGGCGCAGCGAGCGCGGCGGGAGCCTGCGCGCGACCTAGCGCGCCTCGACAGCCCGCCCGCTCGACCCGACGCGTTCCGTCCTGCGCGAGAGAATGGAGCTCGACCATGCGCATCTTCAGCGGCATCCAACCGACAGGCGATCCCCACATCGGCAACTTCAGCGGCGGCTTCCGCCAGTACGCAGCCACGCAGGAGCAAGGCGAAGCCTTCTTCTGCATCGTCGACCTGCACGCGATCACGGTGCCGCACGATCCGGCGGCGCTTCGGGACGGCACGCTCGACATAGCCGCGATGCTGTTCGCGACGGGGCTCGATCCGGATCGCTCGACCGTCTTCGTCCAGAGCCACGTCACCGCGCACGCCGAGGCGGCTTGGCTGTTGGCGGCGGTGACGAGCTACGGCCAGCTCGGCCGGATGACGCAGTTCAAGGAGAAGGCTGAGGAGCAGGAGTTCATCTCCGCCGGCCTGTTCACCTACCCGATCCTGATGGCGGGGGACATCCTCCTCTACCAGACCGACATCGTCCCGATTGGCGACGACCAGCGGCAGCACCTCGAGCTCGCCCGCGACATCGCCCAGCGCTTCAACCACCGCTTCGGCGAGACGTTCGTCGTGCCGGAAGGCGTCTACCCGGAGGAGGGCGCCCGCGTGATGAACCTCCAGGAGCCGAGCGTGAAGATGTCGAAGTCGCGCGGCTCTGCGCAGGGAACCGTGTTGATGCTCGACCCGCCAGACGTGATCCGGAAGAAGTTCAAGACAGCGGTTACGGATTCCGGGACCGACGTGCGGCACGCGCCCCATGAGAAGCCGGGCGTCTCGAACCTGATCGAGATCATGTCCGTCGCCACGGGCGAGAGCTTCGCCGAGATCGAGTCGCGCTACGACGGCTCGGGCTACGGCACGTTCAAGGGCGACGTCGCGGAAGCGGTGATCGATCTGCTGGACCCGATCCGGCGGCGCTACGAGGTGATCCGCGCGGACGAGGCCGAACTGGGCCGACTGCTTGGGCGCGGCGCCGACAAGGCACGCACCGAGTCTGCGTCGACGCTCGAGGCGATGTACCAGCGGATGGGCTTCACCAGGCCGTAACCGCCTCTTCGCCGGACCTCTTCCCTCCGAGGCCCGAACCGCGGTACGGTCCCCGGGTCAAACGCAAGGGGAGGAGAGCATGACACGTAGGCGTAAGGCGGGCGCCCTTGGCGTCCTGGCTCTTGCGTGCCTTGTCGCTGCGGGAATCGCTGCGGCTGCGGTGCGCTCAAACGGCGGCGTGGCGGCTCAGGCCGCAGCGTCGGGCTGCCAGCTGAGCGCGCCCGGCAGCAAGATCAAGCACGTCGTCTATCTGCAGTTCGACAACACCCATTACCTGCGCGACAACCAGAGCGTCGCGTCGGACCTGGAGCAGATGCCACACCTGCTCAACTTCCTGAAGACGAACGGAACGCTGTTCACGAACGATCACACGATCCTCATCTCGCACACCGCGGGCGGGATCCTGTCGACCCAGACCGGGCTGTACCCGGACCGGCACGGGGTCACCGTCTCGAACAGCTACTTCTACTTCCCACCGAGCAAGACCCCGGCGTTCAGCACGGCCTTCAAGTACTGGACCGACCTGGTCGACGACACAACCGGCGCGAACGACCCCCTGGCCAACATGGTCACGGACGGGCAGAAGAACACGCCCGCGCCCTGGGTCCCGTACACCCGGGCAGCGTGTGACTTCGGGGCGGTCTCGCTGGCGAACATCGAGCTCGAGAACACCGGCACCGGCCCCTTCGGCGACATGTCGGAGGTCTTCGGAACAGGCTCGCCGGAGTGGAACGAGGCGGTCGCCTCGAACGCTGCCCCCGCGGGCACCGCCGCTCGCGCCAAGGCGCTCACCGACTTCGTCGGCATCGCCATCCACTGCGCCAAGGGCGGCGGCATTTGTGCCGCCAGCGCAAACAACGTGACCAACTCCAGGGCGGACACGCTGCCGGACGAGCCGGGCGGATACCTCGGCTATCAAGGCCTGTTCGGAGCCAAGTACGTCAATCCGGCCGTCTGCGACCCGAAGCCGTCGACGTGCTCGACGGTGATGGACCAGACAGCGGTGAACAACATGTTCGGCCAGCCGGTAACCGACCAGTTCGGCCAGCCGGGCTTCCCCGGCTTCGACGGGGCCTTGGCCACGAACACGCTCGGGTACCTGGCACAGATGCAGGAAGCCGGCATCCCGGTCACGTGGGGCTACATCTCAGACGCCCACGACAACCACACGCTCGTCCGCGCTTCGGGCCCGGGCGAGGCGGACTACCAGGCGCAGCTGAAGGCCTACGACGACGCCTTCGGGGCGTACTTCGACCGGCTGAAGGCGGACGGTATCGATCAGAGCAACACCCTCTTCATGGTCACCGTCGACGAGGGCGACAAGTTCGCCGGCGGCATCGATACGCCGCAGCCGGACGGGTCGCTCGCCTACTCGCACACGAACTGCTCGTGGACGACGACACCGTCATGTCCGTCGAACCAGATCGGCGAGGTCAACCTCAACATCAAGCCGAAGCTGCCGGCGGGCACGCCGTCATTCGTCGTGCACAGCGACTCGGCGCCGACGTTCTACGTCAACGGTCAGCCCGGCCGCACAGATCCGACGCTGCGCAAGATGGAGCGTGACGTCGCCGGTCTGAACGCGATCGACCCCTACGTCAGCTCCGACCCGGCGCCGGTGTTCGTGCGCATGGCCGACGCGGTCGAGCAGAAGACGCTGCACATGGTGAACAGCGATCCGGCCCGGACGCCGAGCTTCACCGCGTTCGGCGATCCGAACTACTTCATCACGGCGGCGAACAGCGGACCGAACTGTGGCAGCAACCCCTGCATCGACTACCACTTCGCGTGGAGCCACGGTGACATCCAGCCGGAGATCGGCACGACCTGGGTCGGCTTCGTCGGCCCGGGCATCCAGAAAGGCGGCATCGATTCGACGACCTGGACCGACCACACGAACGTCCGGCCGACGATGATGACGCTGCTCGGCCTGAAGGACGACTACGTCAACGACGGGCGCGTACTGATCGAGGCGCTCGAGACCAAGGCGACGCCGCAGACGCTGATCGCGCACCGCGAGACGGTCCGGCGACTCGGCGACGTCTACGAGCAGGTGAACGCACCGTTCGGGGAGTTCGCGATGGACACGCTGACGGCTTCGACCGCCGCGATCAAGGCGACCGACGAAGCGACCTACAACTCGATCGAAGACCAGATCCAATCGCTGACGTCCCAACGCGACGCGCTGGCGGCGCAGATCCGCAGCGCGCTGAACGCCGCCGCATTCGAGGGTCAGGCGTTGAACGAACAACAGGCCAAGGCGTGGATCAAACAGGCGGAGAGCTTGCTGAACCAGGCTGAGGCGCTGGCTGCGGGGTCCTAAGCCGCATCACTTCGGAGGGCTCGAGCTCGCGCCACCGGCCGGGCTCGAGCCCTTCGAGCGTCAGTCCTGCGTAACGGCTTCGATGGAGCCGCCGTACGGGGTGCCCGACGGCGGCGCACATCCGCTTGACCTGGTGCTTCCGGCCCTCGTGGAGTGTCAGCTGGATCGTCGACGGTGCGAGCAGTCGCGCCTTCCCCGGGGCCGTTCGGCCATCGTCGAGCTCGACACCCCCCGCGAGCTGCCGGAGCGCATCGGTATCCGGCTCGCCCTCCACCTCGACCTCGTAGACCTTCTCGACGCCGTAGCGCGGGTGCGCGAGCCGGTGCGCGAGCGGGCCGTCGTTCGTGAGCAGGAGCGCGCCCGTCGTGTCGGCGTCGAGGCGGCCGACCGGCACGACGCGCTCCGGCAGATCGACGAAATCGAGGACGGTCCGGCGTCCGCGGGGATCCCGGGCCGTCGTCACCGTCCCGGCCGGCTTGTGCAGCAGCACGTAGGCGAGCCGCTGCGCCGCGACCGCGTTTCCGTCCACTTCGACGCGGTCTCCGCGCGAGACGAACGTGTTCAATCGGCCCGGATCACCGTTGACGGTAACGCGGCCGGCCTTGATCAGATCGTCTGCGCGCCGGCGCGATGCGACCCCGGCGCGCGCGAGATAGGCGTTCAGCCGCACGGTGCGTATAGTCGCGGCTCGTGCCGCACTACATCACCCTGATGCGCTGGACGTCGAAGGGTCTGGCCGGCCTGCCCGGCTGGCGCGAGCGGGTCGAGGAGGGCGAGCGGACGATCGAGGAGGCCGGCGGGAAGCTGGTGGGCGTGTACGTCACGCTCGGCCGCTACGACGTAGTCGAGATCTTCGAGGCGCCTGACGACGAGTCCGCCGTCGAGATCCTGATGAAGCTGCAGCGCTACGGCGCCGAGCACACTGAGACGCTGCGCGGGTTCACGCGCGAGGAGGCCGAGCAGATCGTGAGGAAGCTCTGAGCGGGTACGCGTTCTCCAGCCTCGACGAGCTCGGCGAGGGCTACGGTTTCCGCAAGGTGCGCGTGCCGCTCGGCGTGACGGCGTTCGGGGTCAACGGGGTCGTGTACGCGCCCGGCTTCGAGGGCTTCCTCCACTACCACGACACGCAGGACGAGCTGTACTTCGTCCATCGCGGCCGTGCGCGCTTCGACGTGGGTGACGAGACGCGCGAGGTCGGCGAGGGCGGCCTCGTGCACGTGGAGGCGGCAACTCATCGGCGCGTGTCGAACGCGAGCGAGACTGAGGAGCTCGTGCTGCTGGTCATCGGCGGCAAGGACGGCTACGTCGAGCGCGACGGCCACCTCCTCGACCCGGAGCGCGACCTCCCGCGCCGGCAAGCGTTCGGCGCGTAATCGGCCTCGACCCTTAAAAGGAACCCGCGCACGCGCGCGGGTTCTTCCCCCGGGGACCCCCCTTAGGTACCCCCGCGCTTTGAGCGTAACGCCGAAACGCGCACACGTGGGTGCCGGATCCGTGTCGGAAGTCGGTCGCCGCCCGTGGCGGCCCGCGGGCTACGCCGTTCGCTGCTCTGCGACCGCGTGCAGGCGGTCGCGGATCTCGTCCACCCCGTCCCCGAGGTCGTCGAGGCGCGGCAGTTGCGACAGCGACTCGAGGCCGAAGACGCGCTCGAACAGCGGCGTCGTCCGGTAGCGAACCGCCCCGCCGACGCCGTCCTCGCGGCCCGCTTCCGCAATCAGGCCCCGCTCGACCAGTCCCGCGACCGCCGAATCCGCCGCGACGCCCCGGATGCGCGCGATCGCCGGTCGCGTGCAAGGCCCGAGATACGCGACGATCGCCAGCGTCTCGAGCGCCGCCTGCGACAGACCGCGCCGCACCGGCTGCTCGAACAGCCGGGCGCAGGCGCCGGCCGCGTCCCGCGACGCGCGCAACGCCCAGCCACCGGCCACTTGCTCGAGCACGATCCCGCTCCGGCCCTCGGCGTACCGCTCGGACACCAGGCCCAGCGCGGTCTCGACGCGCTCCGCCTCCTCCTCGGTCGCATCCGCAAGCTCGTCGAGCGACAGCGGCGCACCCGCGACCACGAGCAGCGCTTCGAGCGTCCGCGCGAGGCGGTCGAGCGGGTTGGCGACGACTAGGCGGAGCGGACGGTCCACGCGAGTGTCCTTTCGTTCGAGGCGGCTGATTCCTCCGTCCGCTGGACGCGGATCGGCGCGAACGGCGCCGCCTGGCTGATCGAGATCTGATTCGCGCGCCGCAGCTCCAGCAGCGCGAGGAAAGCAACCGCCTGGTCGACGCGTGACAGGCCGTCGACCTCGGCGTCGAAGTCGAAGCGCACCCTGCGCCGCAACAACGCACGGAACCGCTCCACGAACTGCGACACGGGCGGGAAACGAAGGGCCATGTGGGCTAGCGAAACCGCAGGCGGCTCCGCGGCCAGCACGCGCAGCGCAGCAGCGAGCCCGGCCGGATCCTGCCGCGCGAGCGGACGCACGTGTGACCAGGCTCCGTAGGAGGGGGCAGGCCCAAGCCGGAAGAACCGGTCGCGCTCCACCTCGAGCCGTTCCGCGAGCCACCCGGCCGCCTCCTTCATCCGGCGGTACGCCGCGAGTCGTCGCGCCAGCTCCTCCGCCGCCTCCTCGGGCTCCAGCTCCGACAGCTCCGCATCCTCGTCCGGGAAGAGACCGCGGGCCTTCAGCTCTAGTAGCGCCGACACCAGCACGAGGAACTCCCCACACGCGTCGAGATCCAGTTGCTCGCGCTCGGCGCACCCGTCGGCGGAAGGCGGGGCAGCTTCCGCGGGCACGCCGCCGGCGTCAACGCGGTGGTAGGCCGGCGAAACCGGACGCGTAGCGTGTTCGACGAAGCGCACGACGATCGCGGCGACGTCCACCTCGGCCAGGTCGAGCTCCTCCTTCAGGACGAGCGTCAACAGCAGGTCGAACGGGCCCTCGAACGCGTCGAGGTCGAGCTCGAGCTCGCGCACCAGCATGCGCAGGAACCTAGCGGCCGGTGCGGACGCGGCCCTTGGGGACCGCCATCGCCGGCCCCTTCGGGACCGGCGTCGCCCGTGGCCGGTCGCGGCCGGTCTCGCGCCGGATGAACTGCCACCAGATGAAGAAGGCGGTCGACAGCACGAAGAGCGCGGCCGACACCCAGGCGTTCAGTCGCAGCGGCCCGTACTTGTGCGCCGGGTCGATTCGGAGCAGCTCCTCGAAGAAGCGTCCAACCGTGTAGTAGGAGACGTAGAGCGCGAACAGCGCCGGCCGCTTGATCCGGAAGTACCTGTCGACGGCGAGCAGGATCCCGACCCCGACAACGTCGTAGATGAACTCGTAGAGGAAGGTCGGGTGGAAATGGTGGTGGCCGAAGTAGCCGGCGGGCACGTGCTGGTCGTCGATCTTCAGACCCCAGGGGAGCTGCGTCGGCTTGCCGAACAGCTCCTGGTTGAACCAGTTCCCCCAGCGGCCGATCCCTTGCGCGAGCAGCAGCCCCGGGGCGACCGCGTCCAGGAACAGCCGGACGCTCTGGCCGGAGCGATGAACGATCCACGCTCCAATCAGGCAGCCGAGCAGGATCCCGCCCCAGACGCCCAGGCCGCCCTCCCAGACTGCGAACGGGCCCCACCACTTGTCGGGTACCTCGCTCCAGCTCGTGAGGTCGTGGTAGGCGCGCGCCCCGACGATCCCGAAGGCAACGCCCCAGACGGTGACGCGGAAGACCAGATCCCAGTCGCCGCCCCAGCGAACCCAGCGCCAGCCGGTCAACGCGAGAGATGCTGCGATCGCGAGCAGCAGCATCAGCCCGTACATGTGGATCGTCAGCGGGCCGAGGTCGATCGTGCCGGAATGCGGCGATGGGATGTACGCGAGGGGCGTCACCGGCTAGGCATTCTGCCGGGAGGCCGCAGCTCCTGTGTGATTTACAGGAGGGTTTGGCGGGACGTCGCTCGTCGTCGGGGTGCGATGCTCGCTCCGAGGGAAGGACGCAGGGAGCGCCGATAGCCCAAGCTGTCGGCGTGACTGAGGACGCCGCCTCGGGGCGAGCAGCGCGGCCCGACGGCACAGCTACGTCTCGACAAGCCCTCCGACTAAAGCAGGATCTGCAGTGCGAGGTCCGCCGGGCAACCGCTCCGGAGGAGGTCGGTCGCAACGTGCAGATCGATGTCGAGACGGATCGCGATCTTGGCCGCGTCGCGCGCACCGTAGCCCGCGCGCTCGAGCGCCTCGGCCCGCCAGGCCTCGATCAGCTCGGTCTCGTCACGGATCTCTGTCTCAGCCGCCTGCATCATCTCTCCGCTCCTTTATTCGGCCGGAGAGGCGAGGTGGTTGTCCCCTTCCAGGGGGATCTATGGCGTGATCTTGGCGGCGAGCCGGAGTGCCTCCTTGCGGCCGAAATCGCCCTCGATCCGATACGTGCGGCCGTGGGCCTCCCACAGCAGGACGTTGCCGGCGAGACGTGTCGTCGCCTGTTCGTCGCCCGACGGCGTCGACCACACGAAGACGTGCGGACCGCCGGACAGCCAGAGCCCGAAATAGACGCCGCTGACCTCGACGGGGGCCATCGTCGTCTGACGCGAGGCGTACTTCTTCGTGAACCCGAGCTGCTCGCCGCTCAGCTCGACGAGCAGGACCAGCCTGGGAGCACGGAAGGAGGTCGCGATCGCGCCGGGCCGCGCGTAGTAGCGCGTCGGAGCGCCGTGCTCGAACTTGGGCAGGATCATCGGGAAACCGGCGATGCGCTCGGCGGCGGCGCGCGGCCGAGCCGGCCCCAACCCGGTGACGAGCGGACGCACCTGCGCGGGCGGCAGCGTCTCGACCCGCTCCACGGTCGCAGCGCCGATGTGGAAGAACCGGAGGATCGCCGATCTCGCATCGGGAACGGCGAACGCGATCCCGACCGCGAGGACGACCAGCGCGAACGCGACCGCGAACGCGCGGCGGCGGCCGGTGCGGCGCTCGATCCGCTCACGGACGCGCGGCGCCAGCGCCGGCGTCGGCGGAACGTCGAGCTCGTGTCCGAGCGCGACGAGGGCGAGCTCGAGCTCAGTCATACGCCTCCCTCAAACGTTCGAGCGCTCGCGACGTCCGCGACTTGACAGTCCCGCGCGGCAAACCGAGTGCCTCCGCCGTCTCCTCCTCCGACAGCTCGGCGAAGTAGCGGAGCGAGATCACGACGCGCTGATCCTCGGGGAGCGCGTTGACCGTCTCGAGCAGTCGCTGCCTCTGCTCCGAGCCCAGGAGGGCCGCCTCGGGGGACGGGGCCGCGTCCCCCGAGGGAATCTCCGTCGCCGCCCGGAGCGCAAGCTGCGCTCGGCGACCCGCGGAGCGGCGGCGGTTGTGCGCCTCGTTGGCGACGATCCGCAGGAGCCACGGCCGGAACGGCGCCCCCCGCCGGAAGCGTCCGAGCGCGCGCCACGCCTTGACGAACCCTTCCTGCGCGGCATCCTCGGCCTCGGCCGCGCCACCCGCGATCAGGTAGGCGGTGCGGAAAGCGATCCCCTGGTATGCGTGCACAAGCTCCTCGTAGGCGGTGGCGTCGCCTCGCTGTGCGCGGGCGATCAGATCGGATTCGTCGAGTGGACGGCCCTCCACTACGCAGGTCTTACACCGCCGGCTACGCTCGGGTTCCAGGATGAGACTCGTCGGGATCAACCACGTGGCGCTCGAGGTCGGCGACATCGACGAAGCCCTGTCCTTCTGGGAGTCGATCTTCGGCCCGCTGGAGCTGCGGGGGCGGAGCGGGCGCATGGCCTTCATCGACATGGGCGACCAGTTCATCGCGCTCGCCTCCGGCCACTCGCAGCCGCCCGACGCCGCTCGGCACTTCGGGCTCGTGGTCGACGACAAGGAGGCGGTACGCGCGCGGCTTCAGGAGCTCGGCATCCCGGCCTCAGGCCGCGGTCTCGACTTTCGGGATCCCTGGGGCAACCAGATCCAGGTCGTGGACTACCGCGACATCCAATTCACGAAGACCCCGGAGGTTGCCCGCGGCATGGGGATCGACGGGCTCGAGAAGTCCGATTCCGCGCGAGAGGAGCTGCGCGCGAAGGGTCTGGTCTAGGGCCGGACGAGGACTGCGCCGCTCCGCGGCGGAAGCGTCACCACCGCTGCGCCACCTTGAACAGGGAATCTGCGGCCGTTGAGCTCGTCGACAACCGTGTCCGCGCCGGGAAAGGCGCCGCGCAGCGGGATCCGGGCGGTCTCCGTCCCCGAACCTTTGTTCACGGCTGCGACGACGGGCAAATCGGCGCCGCCACCGCGGAGAAAGGCGTAGATGTCGTTGTCGCTGCCGGCCGGCGTGGTGTTGCCGGTGAGGAGCGTGGTGAAGCCACCGCGTCGAAGGACGGGAAAGTTGGCACGTATCCGGGCCATCACCGTGTAGAACGAAAACGTGGCATCGTCGGCCGGCCCGTAGGTGCCGATGTTCCCGGTCTCGTCCGTCCACGGATACGGCGCGCGGTTGTACGGGTCGCCGAAGCCGCTCCTGCCCGGTGCGTTGATCCCGACCTCGTCTCCGTAATAGATCATCGGAGCTCCGACCCAAGTGAGCTGGATGAGCGCAGCCAGCCGCTCGCGCTCCCAGGCGACAGCGATGCCGTCGCCCGGCTCCGTCAAGACGAAGAGCGCCCGATTCGTGTCGTGCGAGTCGATCAACGCAAAAGAGGACGCCGTGGCTGCGCGCGGGTAGTCCTCCGCGATCGCGTGCAGCACGTGGTCGACCTGGCTCGGCCGCAACGCGGGGAGGTCGCCGCTCGAGTCCGAGTAGTTCGTCAGCCGCGCGTAGCCGTCGACGGCGCTGCGGAAGCGGTAGTTCATGACGCCGTCGAGCTCGTTCCCCACGAGCCACGGCGTCGCGTCCTCCGGGCCGGCGGTGATCTCGCCGACGAGCGGCGCGTCGGGCGCGTATCCCTTCACGACGGTGCGGAAGTCGCGCCACCAGTCGTGCGGGATCTCGTGCGCGACGTCGAGGCGCCACCCGTCTGCCCCGCGCGTCGTCCAGTGCCGCACGACGCTGTCCGTGCCGCGATAGATGAAGTCGCGGAGAGCGGCGTTCGCGTGGTTCAGCTTCGGCAGCGAGTCGAGGCTCGCGAAGGCGCTGTAGGAGGTGCACGGTACGTCGCTGCCCGTGATCGAGTACCAGTCACGGTACGGGGAGGACGGCGACTCGCACGCGCCGGTCTCCGGGTAGCGGTGGTAGCGGTCGAAGTAGCGGCTGTCGGAGGACGTGTGGTTGAACACGCCGTCGAGGATCAGGTGGATGCCCCGCGCGTGCGCCGCGGTGGCCAACGAGGCAAACGCGGCGTCGCCGCCGAGCGCCGGATCGACGTGCATGTAGTCGGCCGTGTCGTAACGGTGGTTCGACCGCGCCTCGAAGATCGGCGTCAGCCAGATCGCGTCGACACCGAGCCCTTTCAGGTAGTCGAGCTTCTGCTCCACGCCCTCGAGGTCGCCGCCGAAGAAGTCGCGGTTGAAGACGCCGGTGGCGCGCGAATCCTCGAGCGGCTCGTTCCAGGTGGAGTGCAGCGTCGCCTGGATGTCACCGTAGAAGGTGGGGCAGCCGCTCGTCGACCCGGCGCGGCAGTAGTCGTTCGAGCGGTCGCCGTTCCGGAACCGGTCGGCGAAGATCTCGTAGACGACCGCGCCCTGGAGCCACGACGGAGTCGTGAACCCGGGTGCGTAGGCGGTGAGCTGGAAGCCGTCGCCCCGGAACGGGGTCGTTCTCCCCGTCCCGCCCTTGCGGATGTCGGTGCCGCTGTCGTCGTCGCCGTACCAGCGGGTGCCGCGAGCCAGGCGGACGCGGAACGAGTACTTGAGGATCACCGGCCGCACCGGAGTGCGATACGCCACGCTCCAAACCGCGCCGCGCTTCCGCATCGCCACGTTCTGCAGGACACCGCCGCCGCCGCTCGGGTCGCCGCCCTCGACGTGCAGCGTCACAGCGCGAACGACGCCTCCCGTCGCGCGGAGCCGGAGCGTCACTCTCGATCCGGCGGGCCCCGCGCCCGACGGGGTCCGGTAGGCCGTGCTGAAGCTGTCGTGGAAGAGACGCAGCGCGGCGTTCGCGTTCGGCACAGAGACGAGGCCCGCGACCATGGCTAGGAGCGTCAGGCGAAGGCGGGACCCCACGCGGAGAAGGCTAACGAGTGATGGCTGTGTATACAGACATCGCTCAGCCGCGAATCCACACGGGTGTCCCGAGTGGAAGGATGTGCGCCAGCCGCCGGATCGGGCGGTTCCCGAGCCGGATGCAGCCGTGGCTGACACTCGCACCGAGGAGGCCCGGCTGGTTCGTCCCGTGCACGCCGACGCGCCCGTTGCCTCCGGCGAAGCGCTTCAGCACGGTCGAATGAGCCGAGATCCCGAAGGAGTAGGGGCCGTACGAGCCGTCCGGGTCGGGCGGCTTCAGCAGCTCGACGACGTAGAAGACCCCGCGGGGCGTCGGCGTCGCGCGCTTCCCGACGACGACCGCGTAGCGCGCGATCACGTGCCGCCGGCTCCAGAGCTCGAGCCGGTGCCTCTGTAGCCGGACGATCAGGCGGTAACGGTTCGTGTATAGCCGCACCGCCCGCCGCCTCACCCAACCCGTTCTGCCGTTCGGCCGCGTCGGGAGATAGACCTGCACCCACCCGCGTCGTCGGGCGCGGACGAGGAACGTCCGCGGCGTCCCGCGCCAGTCCCTCCTCCGCAGGACCAATCTCGATCGCTTCGCGTGCGGACGCGGGTAGATGCGGATCCAGCGCGTCCGCACGTGCGCGACGAGGCTCGTGCCGTCCCGGCGCCACGGCAGCTTTCGCGGCTTCCGGAGCTTGACGGAGGGGCTCTGTTCGTACCGGTGCGCCTTCTTCGGCTTCGGCTTCGGCGCCCCGTGGTGAGCGGGCGCCGCCGGCGAGCCCCGTTCCCGTGGCGGGTCGGTCCACGCAGCCGCGCGGCCTGCGCAGAGGCCGCAGGCGAGCGCCGCGGTGACGGCTACGAGGAGGCGCGCCGGCCGTGCCACGCTCTTCCTGCCGTTAGCCCGTAAAGCTGGGCTCGCCCTTGGTCGCGCCGGCCGCGGGAGCCTGGCCACCGGTGTTGCTGGACTCTTCGGTCGTCGTCGATTCCGTGGTCGTCGATTCCGTCGTCGTCGCGGCGGTCGTCGTCGCGGCGGTGGTCGTCGTCGTGGTCGTGGTGACGGTTGTCGACCCCGTCGTGACCGTCGTCGAGACCGTCTGCTGGACGCCGGTCGGCTCGGCGCCGGCGGTCAGGGCCGCGGCGCCGGCCCCGAGGCCGAGCAGGGCGGCGAATGCCGCGCCGACGCCGAGCCTCCGTCGTATCTGCCGTCTCATCGGCACCTCCTGAGTCGCTCAGCGTTCGCCTACCCAGGTTTGCAAGTCGTAATCAGGAGCCGATGCGGGTGGCGGTGAACCCGGGTCAGCCCAATGCCTTGCCGAAGGCAAGGATGTAGCCGAAGGGATCGCGGACGCGGATCTCCCGCAGCCCATAGCCCTGGTCGGTCGGCGGCAGGATCACGTCCGCGCCCCGTCCCACGACCTCCTCGTGGAACGCGTCGACGTCCTCGACCCAGAAGTACACGTCGAACATGTCGGGCGGCACGACCCCCACGTTCGGCCGCGGCGGCGCGCCCTCGAACCGCGCGAAGTGGACGTGGCAGCCGTCCCGCTCCGCATACGCGTAGTGCTCGGGGATCCGGCCGTAGAAGCTGACCTCGAAGCCGAGTTGGTCGCCGTAGTACTCGGCGGCGACGCGAACGTCGGTGACGAGCAGCACCGGCGCCAGGCCGGTCAGCACTAGAGCACCGCTGCCTCGCCGAGCAGCGCCTTGGCCTCGGCGAAGAAGTCCGGCACAGGCCGCACCTTGAACTGGGGGCCGAGCACGAGCTGCTTGTCCCCTTCGGACATGTGGAGGACGACGTTGACGCGCGAGTCGCCGGGGAAGTCCTTGACGAGCGCCGCCAGGTCGCGGATCACGCCGGCACGGGCGATCCGAGCGTCGATCCGCAGCGTCACGTCTCGCCGCGCCGCGACGGACTCGAACGGCGAAACCTCGATCGCGATCAGCTTCGTGTCCCCTTCCTGCTTGTGGTCGACGCGCCCCTTGACGACGAGGATCCGGTCGGCGACGCAGAGCTCGCGCGCGGCCGCGTAGGTGGAGTTGAAGACGACGCACTCGGCGCCGCCGGTGACGTCGTCGAGCCGAAGGAAGACCATCGGCTCGCCCTTCTTCGTCGTCAGCTGCTTGACTGCGGAGACGATCCCGCCGACCGTGACGACCTCGCCGTCGCGGCGCCGCTCGAGCTCCGCCAGCGTGGCGTCCGTCTTCAGCCGCAGCTGGTCGCGGATCGCGTGCAGCGGATGCTCGGAGACGTAGACGCCGAGCGTCTCCTTCTCCATCCGCAGCAGCTCGTTCTTGTCCGACTCCCGCACGGGCACGGCGGGATGGTGGCGCGGCTTCGCCTCCCCCGCGTCGTCGCCGAGGTCGAAGATCGAGCCCTGCCCGGCGAGCCGGTCGGCCTGCTGGCGCTGCCCCCACGCGAGCGCCTGCTCGAGGCACTCGAGCATCCCCAGGCGCGAGTCGCCGGTGGAGTCCAGCGCACCGCACTTGACGAGCGACTCCAGCGCGCGCTTGTTCGCCGCGGCCGGGTCGACGCGCTCGGTGAAGTCCCAGATCGAGGTGAACGGCCCGCCCTCGTCGCGCGCCCGGATGATTCCCCTCGCCGCCGGCTCCCCCACGTTCTTCACGGCCGACAAACCGAACCGGATCTTCCCCTCGACGACCGCGAAGTCGAGCTGCGACTCGTTCACGTCCGGCGGCAGCACCTCGATCCCCATCTCGTCACACGCATTGACGTAGTAGGGCACCCGGTCCTTCGTGTTCATCACGGACGAGATCAACGCGGCCATGTACTCGCGCGGGTGGTGCGCTTTCATCCAGGCGGTCCTATACGCAATGAGTGCGTACGCAGCCGCGTGGGACTTGTTGAAGGAATAGTCCTTCGACGCTTCGATGTCGTTCCAGAGTTGTTGGGCGACGGCCGGCGTCGTTCCCGTCGAGGCGCAGCCCTCGAGGAACTTCTGCTGGAGCGAGGCCATCAGCTTGTGGTCCTTCTTTGCGATCGCCTTGCGTAGGTCGTCCGCCTCGGCAGGGGAGAAGCCCGCAAGCTGCTTCGCGATCTCCATATTCGACTCTTGGTAGATCGCGATCCCGAAGGTGGAGCTCGTGATCGGCTTGAGCCGCTCGTCGATATAGGTCACCGCTTCCTGCCCGTTCTTCCGACGCGCGTAGACTGGGATGTACGCCATCGGCCCCGGCCGGTACAGCGCGACGAGCGCGATTAGATCCTCGAACCGCGTCGGTTTGACGAGCCGAAGCGCCTCTCGCATTCCAGACGACTCGAACTGGAAGACACCGGTGGAGTCAGCGCGCGACAGCATCTCGTAAACCGCCGGGTCCTCGAGGGTCAGAGTCGCCCAATCCGATGGTCCACCGGCGAGCGCGCGAGCCTTCTCGAGCACGTCGAGGTTGCGCAGGCCGAGGAAGTCGATCTTCAGGAGCCCGAGCGCCTCGACGTCGCCGCCCGCGAACTGCGTGACGATCTCCTGGTCGGCGCCCTTCTGCTGCAGCGGCACGACCTCGATCAGGGGCTGCGCGCCGATGACGACCCCGGCGGCGTGGATCGAGTCCTGCCGCGTCAGCCCCTCGAGCGGCTTTGCGAGGTCGACGATCTCGCGCGCGACCGAATCGGCGTCGTACTCCTGCTTCAGCGGCTGTCCCGGCTTCAGGCAGGCGTCGAGCGTCTGGCCCGGCCCCTCCGGGATCAGCTTCGCGATCTTGTCGACGACGCCGTAGGGGACCTCGAGCACCCGCCCTGCGTCCCGGACCGCGGCCCGAGCGGCCATCGTTCCGAAGGTGATGATCTGAGCGACGCGGTCGCGCCCGTACTTCTCGGCGACGTAGTTGATGACGCGGTCGCGCCCCTCGACGGCGAAGTCGATGTCCGCGTCGGGGAGCGACTTGCGGCCCGGGTTGAGGAAGCGCTCGAAGAGGAGGTCGTACTTGATCGGGTCGACGTCCGTGATCTGGAGGCAGTAGGCGACGAGGCTGCCCGCGGTCGAACCGCGGCCGGGGCCGACGCTGATCCCGTTCCGCTTGGCGAAGTTGACGAAGTCCCAGACGATCAGGAAGTAGTCGACGAAGCCCATCTCCCTGATCGTCTTGAGCTCGAACTTGAGCCGCTCGGTCAGCTCGGGGGTGGCGTGGCCGTAGCGCTGCTCGAGCCCGCGCTCGCTCAGCTCGAGGAGGTACTCGAACGAGTCGCGGCCCTCGGGCGTCGGGAACTCCGGCAGGAGGATCCGCCCCAGCTCGAGCTCGACGTTGCAGCGCTCGGCGATCTCGAGCGTGCGGAGGAGCGCGTCCTCGTGGCCGGGGAAGTCGGCCGCCATCTCCTGCGGCGACTTGAAGAAGAACTGGTCGGTGTCGAACTTCCAGTGGCTCGGATTCTTGAGCGAGTCGCCGGACTGGATGCAGAGCAGCGCCTCGTGCGCACGCGCGTCCTCATGCTCGAGGTAGTGGACGTCGCCCGTGGCGACGAGCGGGAGCCCCGTACCCGCAGCTAGCTCCGCTAGCTGCGGGTTAATTAGGGCTTGCGCAGCAAGCCCTGCGTTCTGCAGCTCGACGTACGTGTTGTCGCGTCCGAAGATCTGCGCCAGCCGGTCGAGGTCGGCGGCGGCGTCGTTCGGCCGGCTCTCCTCGAGCGCCTTGCAGACGCGTCCGGAAAGGCAGCCGCTCAGGGCGATCAGCCCGTCGGAGTGCCGCTCGAGCAGCTCCCAGTCGACCCGCGGCTTGTAGTAGTAACCCTCGAGGTAGCCGAGCGAGGAGAGCTTGATCAGGTTCCCGTAGCCGGCGTTGTCGCGCGCGAGCAGCGTCAGGTGCGCGTAGCCCTTCGCCTGCGCGCGCCTGTCGTCGGCGACGTAGACCTCGCAACCGATGACCGGCTTGATCCCCTGCTTGCCGGCGTGCCTGTAGAGCTCGACCGCGCCGGCGAGGGAGCCGTGGTCGGTGAGCGCCACCGCGGGCATCTCGAACTCCGCTGCGCGGGCGGCGAGCGCGGGAATCCGGCACGCGCCGTCGAGGATCGAGTACTCGGAGTGGACGTGAAGGTGGACGAAACCGGCGTCGGGCACGGGAAGTCGAGTGTAGCCCTGGGTCAGGACCGCACCCGTCCCGGCGCCGGCCCGTCGTTACTTGCCGCGCGACGTCTTCTTGACCTTCGACGTCTTCTTGGCCGGGACCGGCTTACCGGCCGCCGCCGCGCGCGCCTTCTGCTTTTTCGTCGCCATGCTGGCCTCCTCGTGATTTGGCCCTACCGAGCCTACTTGCGCGGCAGGGTTGGTGTGGGCACGGAGCCCTCGACGAGCGCTATCGTCGAGGCGTGGACTCCGGGTCGATCCCTGCGGCGGTCGCCCGCCCGCTGCTCCGGGGCGTGCTCCATGAGGTCGCGTTTTTCGTGGCACTCGTAACGGGCGTACTGCTGGTCGCCGCGGCCGACGGGACGCGGGAGCGACTCGCCTCCGCGGTCTTCGCAGCCTCGGTCGTCGCCTGTTTCGGCGCCAGCGCGCTCTACCACCGCGTGACGTGGCGGCCTCACGTTCGGCTCTGGATGCGGCGGGTCGATCACGCAGGCGTGTACCTCCTGATCGCGGGGACGTACACCCCGGTCTCGCTGCTCGCACTCCACGGAGCGTGGCGTCCGGTCGTGCTTGGTGTCGTCTGGGGCGGCGCCGCCGCGGCGATCGTGTTGAAGTTCGTCTGGGTCGCCGCGCCGAAGTGGCTCGCCGCCGCGATCGGGCTCGGGCTCGGCTGGGTGGCGGTCGTCGCGCTGCCCGAGCTGGTGCGATCGCTCAGCCCCGCCGCGGTGATCCTCCTCGTCGCCGGCGGCCTCGCTTACACAGCTGGTGCGATCGTGTATGCGCGCGGGCGGCCCGATCCGGCGCCCGCGGTGTTCGGGTACCACGAGCTCTTCCATGCGCTGACGATCGTCGGGGTCGCGTGCCAGTACACGGCGATCGCGTTCTTCATCGTTCAGACCTGACGGCTTAGAGGAGTCCGAGGACCAGACCGATCGCCTGGTCAACGGCGCGGAGCTCAGCCTGTGCGAGCGCTCCGACGCGGCAACCGAGGCCGGAACGATCGAGTGCACCGATCTGGTCGGCGAGGACGCGCGTTCGCCGCCCGCCGATCTCAACCTCCGGCCGAAACACCGTCCCAAGTGCGGCTGTCGACGTCGGCGCGGCGACAACTGTCGAGAGCTCGCTCAGGTAGTCCGCCTGGACGACCACGCCGTAGCGCCGGCCGTGCTGCGCATGCCCGCGCCCGCGTGGGAGCGCGAGCGTGTGGACGTCACCTCTCCGCACGCAGCGCTTCCATCAGTGCCCGCACTGCCGCAACCTCGCGCACGTCCCCGGGATCGTCCGCAACTCGAGCCGCGTCCGCTGCTGCCTGCTCGACCAGCTGCTGCCGCGCAGCCGTGACAAGGGCGTCGCGGATCGCTTCCGAACGGCTCTTGCCGTCACGCATCAGAAACGCGAGCGCCTCCTCGGCTTCGCGGTCGAGCCGAAGCGAGATCGCCGCCATGCGCCGACTGTATCACGATTGTCATACAGGCCCGTGGCGGCCAGGACTGGAAGCCCATCTTGAGCAGGTCGCCCTTCGCGCGAGCTCCGAGATCGGCGCCGAGCCGACGGACGATCGCACGCGCGACCCGGCTTCTCGGGCCGTCCTTCTGGACGTCCCGCAGCGCATCGCCCGCGTTCGCCACGCCGCGCCGGCGAGCCCGCTCGAGCGCCATCCGCGCCGGCAAGGCGAGCCCTTCGTCCCAGAGATAGGGCGTCATCGATCGGACGGCGCCGGCGATCTTGTGCGGATTACCGCCGTCGATCGCGAACGTCACGGTGCTGAGGCAGGCGTGACAGATGCCGATGTCGTCGACGTCGAGGTCGAGCTCAGCCGCGAGCGCCTCCGCCTCGGCGACGGTCACCGCAGCTCCTCCGCGAGCTTCCTCGCGATGATGCTCGCAAGCCTGTCGGCACCGCGGCCGCGCCGTCGCGGCCGCCGAGGCCGCAACGGCACGTCCTCGAGCCGCGGTTGAGCGTGTCCGTTCTCGATCCGGAGCCGCTCGATCGTCTCGGAGGCGGCCTCCCGCGTCTCCGGGAACTCCTCGCCCATCCGCTCACAGAGCGCGGCGGCGAGCGCGTAGATCTGCCGGACAGTGGGCTGGGGCACAGGACGATCGAAGCAGGATCTTTCGCGCGCGTCTGTGACGATTTCTCCACGACTCGGAGGTGTAACACCGCGGTGCTACACTAAGCCCGTGCCGACCCAGCACCCACGCATTCCGGTGACGAACGATCCCGAGCTCGCTGAAGCGCTCGCGCGCGTCGAGCACTACTTTCCGGACGCACCCACCGCCCGCATCGTGCGCGAGCTTGCCTTGAAGGGAGTGGAGGCGATCGAACGCGAGCAGCACGCGCGGGGTGCAGCCACCGAGCGCCTGATCGCTCTCTTCACAGAGCCGAACGACGCGATCGACTTCGACGTGCTGGCGCAGCTCGACGACCTCGCCTGGCGGAGGTAACCGCCTCCGTTGGCGCGCCCGCGACGTCCCTTCGGCGGTGGGACGTTCATCGCCGACAAGTCGGCGTGGGTACACGCCCGGAAACCGCGCGTCCGTCCGCAGTTTGCGGCCGCGCTTCGCGGGGGCCAGATCGCGACATGCCCGATCGTGAACATGGAGCTCCTCTACTCGACGACCGACGGTGCCGCCTACGACGAGCTCGCCGCAACGCTGGCGCAGCTTCGCGACGTCCCCATCACACGGTCCGTCACGAATGCCGCCCTGCGCGCACAGCGGGAGCTTGCCCACGCTCGTCCGCTCTTCCAGCGCAGCGTCAAGCTCCCGGATCTCTTGATCGCCGCTGCCGCGGCCGACGTAGCCATCGGTGTCCTCCACTACGACCAGGACTACGACACGCTCGCGACGGTTCTCAACTTCGAGAGCCGCTGGATCGCACCACGCGGTTCCCTCTGACGGGACGCAGCGACGCGCGAATAAGCCGGACGGCCCATTGTGGCCATGGCCGTTCGGTGCAACGCTGGAGCAGGGTCAATGCGGCGAATCTCGGCACTCCTGGCGGCACTCGGCATCGCGGCTCTGCTCGCGACCGCGGCACAGACGGCCAACACTGCCCGTTTCAAGCTGCGCGGAACCGTCACCTATGTCGTCGACGGCGACACGGTCGACGTGCGGCTGACGAGCGGCCGGACGGAGCGGATCCGGCTGATCGGGATCGACACCCCCGAGCGAGGCCGGTGCGACGCGGCGGAGGCGACCACGTACGCGCGCTCGCTCGCACAGGGACGCGCGGCCGTCCTCCAGGGAGACGCCACCCAGCCGACGCGCGACCGCTACGGCCGGCTGCTCGCGTATGTGTGGATCGGCGACCGCGATCTCGGCTACCAGCAGCTCGCCCGTGGCCTCGCGCGTGTGTACGTCTACGACCGCGCGTTCCAGCGGCTGGGCGCGTACCAGCAGGCGGAGCGCGCCGGCAAGACGCGCAGCGACGGCATCTGGCACGCCTGCACGTCACCCGCGCCGCAACCGAGCGGCAAGTGCGACCCCTCCTATCCCGGCGTGTGCATCCCACCGCCGCCGCCGGACTCGACTGCGCGGACGTCCCCTACAAGAACTTCCGCGTGGTCGGCGCCGACCCGCACCGCTTCGACGGCGACCACGACGGCATCGGCTGCGAGGACTGACTCAGTCGCGCTCAAGCTCCTCGAGGAACTGACGCGGCGACAGAATCGGGAGCCGCTCGCCCAGGCCGAGGAGGTGCGCGTCGCCAGAGACGACCGGCACGCGCTCGCGCGCGGCTAGCGCAAGGAGGTAGTCGTCTTCCGGATCCGGCGAGCGTGCGGGCGGCGGATCATTCGAATCGGGCACGACATCCGCGAGCTCACGCAGGATGCGGACGAAATCGGCCGCATCCTCCTCAGCGATGCGTTTGCGGATCTTCGGGTAGGCGAGCGCGCGTTCGACTTCAGCGATCAACGCCTGGCTCACGACGATTTCGTATTCACCGTCGAGCCACAGCTGGAGGAGCCGCGCCGGGTGCCCTGTGCCCGAGAGCAGCGCGGAGACGAGGACGTTCGCGTCGACGACGACGCGCACGTCCTAGCGGCGTCGAGTCTTGTGCTGGGCTTCGACGGCGAGATCGAGAGCCTCGACTTCGTCGAGATCGCTCGATTCCCAGACGCGTTCGAGCAGGTCGAGCCCGAGGTCACGTCGCAGGGCCTCTTCGATCACATCGCTGTCGCGGCGGCCGCTGCGCGCAGCCTTGACGCGCACCGCCCGGAGGGTTCCCTCGTCGAGCGTCACCGTCGTCCTCGTTTTGGCCATACCAGCATCATAGCATCATGATGCTCTGATGCGGTGGTCATGATGAACTTGGGGAGCGCTCAGGCTGCGGCTGCGAGCGGGAGATCCGGCCGGAGAAGTGGGCTCAGCGCATCAGCGGGAAGAGCGAGCCGGACCCGCCGAGGATTCCAATGCCTCCGCCGGTCGGGTCAGCTGCGCTCGCGATCGATGCAGCACCGCTTGTACTTCAGCCCCGAGCCGCAGGGACAAGGCGCTTTGCGCGAGATTGGCTCAGGTGGAGGAGGCTAGACCTCGCCGCGGACCGCGCAGTAAGATCGCCGCGGGCGCGGGTGCCGATGCCCGAACCGAAGAGCGGGGCAGGGAGACGGAAGCCCCGCCGCGCAGGGATTGCTCCCACCGAGGGGCCACCAGAGACGCTCTCCATTTGGCCGGTACCCGCGCCCTCCGACGCCCGCGATCAGTCTTGCCGGTCCGGGCCGATCAGATGCTCCGACGTCCCCCGCTGGCGTAGTAGGCGCGCCTTCTCCGGATCGCGCGGGCGCTCGCGGCGATATGGCTCCGCGAACGCGCCCTCCACGCGCTCGACGCGCTGCCGCGCACGCGCATGCTCCGAAAGCCAGTCGGTGAACCGCTTCATCCGCATGACTCGATTATGGCTCCCGCTGGAGGCGCTTCGAGATTTCCTGCAGCTCCCAGCTCTCGATCGCCTCGCCGCGCTCGACCCTCTCGTCGAGCTCGTCGAGGGCTCGAAGAGCTGACGCCAGCCCCTCCTGCTCGGCGCGCGCTTGGAGCCGCCTCCGATCGAGATCTTCCGCCCCTAACAGGCTCAGTGCTTGTGAGGCGACATCCCGATGACCGCCGGACACGAACTGGTGCAACCGGTCGATCAGGACGTCCTCGGAGCTCAACAGCAGCACCCTGTATCCGCTGCGGAGCGTCACCTCGTGAACCTCCTCGTGATCAGCCGGAAAGCTCGCCGGCGCCTCGACAAACAGATCGTGCTCGGGGATCACCCAATGCCGCCCCTGCTTCTGGAATCCAAGCTCCGCCAAGAGATCGTCAACAGCCGGACCGTGAGGGAGGTAGAGATCGATGTCGGTCGTCGAGTAAGCGCCGTGCGTCCAAAACTCAACCGCAAGCCCGCCGATGACGATTGCGCGCCAGTTGATCTGCTGGACCTGCTGATCGATGAGCGAGACGACGGCGAGCTTCCGCTCGGTCTCGTTCTCGAGCGCAAGCGCCTGCGCTAACGCAGCGCGCGGACCCTTCACAGGTTTCGATGCTAGTCGGCGCGCAACTCGACGAAGCCGGCGGCCGCGAAATCGCCGTCGAACGCAAGCGCTTCGTGAATCCGCAGCGGCTCAGCCGCCGCCCGGTGACGACCACCGATTCTCGCGTCACCGCGATCCAGAACGGCGTGTCGACGAAGATCACCGAGCAGCGCGCGGCCCATAGACCACGTCGTCGACGCTCGCCGAATCGTCCGGGCTGCCTTTGTGGATGCCGACGAGCTCCGAGATTGGATCCTCCTCGATCGGCGGAGCGTCTTACGCGAGCAGGCGGTCGAACTCGGGCGTTCCGGGCATCACGTGCTGCAGCCCCGGGATGGACGCGAAGCCCCCATCCGCCGAGACGAGGGCCTCCGCATCGTTGGCGATCGCGGTTGCGGCGAGGACCGCGTCGAAGGTGCCGATCCCCGACGTGCCCTCGTAAATCGAGAGACCGCGCTCGAGTGCCTCCTCGTCCGGTGTAAGTAGCGGCGAGAGAAGCCGCGCGAAGCCGCGCGCAACACCGGCGGCCTCCGGGCGAGAAAGCCGTCGTGCGCGGATGTGCGCGAACTCCTGAATGACCTCGACGCTCGTCGTCGCATGCACCGTCCCGATGGAGACAGCCTCGAGAAACCGCTCGCTCGGTTCTTTCAGCGGATGCGGCAGTCCTACGGCGTAGGCGAGGATCGTCGTGTCGACGACGATCAAAGAGCGCGGTCGTGCAGCTCGTGGATCTCGGCCTTGAGCTCCTCTACCGTCTCCGGGACCGGCATGGGCTCCGCTTGCTTCAGCTCCTCCCACGCAGCACGTTTCGCCTCCAGGTCCGCCGGGAGCGCCTGATCGATCGCATCGCGAATCACGGCGGCGACGGACATCTTGCGGTCCCGCGCCGCTGCGGCAACCCGCCGGTACCGAGAATCGTCGAGCAGGATCTGAAGGCGTCGCTCAAGCATGTGTATACATTAGCATGTGCAGAGCCACCCTGCACGTTCCGTGCTTGCTCGTGCTAGCGTCACCGTATGGCCGCGCCGACGCGTCTGAACGTCACCCTCGACGCTGAGCGGGCCGCAAAGCTCGCGATGCTGGCCGAGCGCACTCATACGCAGGAAGGGACGCTCGCCCGATCGCTGCTTTCCCAGGCGATTGACGAGTGCGACGTCGACGCGCGGCACGTGGTCGAGCTGCTCGACGGAATCCCGGGCGCGTTCGAGCGCGCTCAACTCGGCCTCGAGCAGGCCCGCACCGGAAAGACGATTCCAGCCGAAGAGCTGTAGAGCTCGTGGCTCGCCTGGAGATCGCCCAGGCCGCGGCCGAGGATCTCGAGCGCCTGGTCTTCACCCACAGCCTGCCGGCCGACACGAAGGATCGGCTCAAGCGTTCGATCGAGCCGCTCCGGCGATTCCCTCTGCTGGGAGCGGCACTCAGCGGACGCTGGGAAGGATTTCGCTTCGTCCTCGGCCCCTGGCGCTGGATGATCGTCGTGTACGTCTATCTCGAAGAAGAGGATCGAGTGGTCGTCGTCACGATCCAGGACGGGCGCGAAACGTGGAGCTAGACTCAGTGTCGATGACGCCAGCGGAGAAAGAAGACCTTCGGGCGCGCGCTGCCGAGCTGAGGCGGAAGGCCGCTGATGCGCGCAGGAGGCGGGTTGAGTCCAACAAGAAGATCCAGCGCGCAATCGCGACGCTGCGCGAACTCTCCGGCCGCGCCTAGCAAACACCACAACGCGCCGAGGCCTTGCAGCCCGCGGCGATCAAGAGACCGTAATCCTCGGCCTCGATCGTCGCGCGGCCTACAGCTTCGCTACCGTCGCGCCATGCGTCGGCGTCGCGACGTGCCGAAGATGGGCCAGAGTTCGTCGTCATCGGAGGACTCGCCGTCGCCGCGCACGGATTCCCGCGAGCGACGAAGGGCATCGACATCGTGCCGGCACCCGAGGGCGATAACCGCCGGCGTCTCTACGCAAGACGTCCTCCAGTCGGTGCCGGGCGTCGCGGAGGGATACGAAAAGCTCCGGGCGCAGGCTCTCGACGTCGAGCTGCCGGACGTCGGCCCCGTCCTCTTCGCCGGCTATGCGGATCTCGTCGCGATGAAGCGAGCAGCAGGCCGCACGCAGGACGACCGCGACCTCGAAGAGCTACGCGCGATCCGCGGCGACGCCTGGGCGACGGCCGCGGGCCGTCCTCGAGGCGGCGCTTCACGGTCGGATCGTTCCGGTCGCGTCGTGGAGCCTCGCCGACGAGCTGGCGCGGATCCTCCGGCGCCCCAAGGTCCGCGCCTACGACGTCGACGTCACAGAGATCCTGAAGCTGCTCGCGGGGGCGCTTCCCTCTGTCGACGTCCAAGTCGAGATTCGCGATCCTGGCGATGCGCCCATCGTCGAGGCTGCCATCGCGGGACGCGCGGAGGTGATCGTCACCGGCGATCGCGACTTGCTCGACGACGCCGCGCTCGTCGCGTGGTTGCTCGAGCGCGGCGTCGAGGTGGTCACGCCGGCAGAGCTCATCGAGCGGCTCGGCTAGCCGGCCAGCGGCCAGGAAGAGGAATGGTGCGGCCCGCGCAGACGGGGCGCGAGCCGCACGATTGTTCGGGGCCTCTCCTACGGAGCCTCGCAGCTCGAATTCGACTCCCCGTTGACGCAGGTGTCGAAGCCGCCTCCGCCCGCGAGGCTGTCCGTGCCGGATCCGCCGTCGAGGATGTCGTCCTGTCCACCACCGGCGAGCTGGTCGTTGCCGTCGAAGCCGGTCAGCGTGTCATTGCCGGCTCCACCCGAGAGAACGTCGTCGCCGATGAAGCCGCCGACGGTGTCGTTTCCGGAGCCGCCCGAGGCGGTGTCGTTCCCCCCGAAGCCCTGGACGAGGTCGTCACCGCTACCGCCCTCGAGTGTGTTGTTCCCGAAGTCGCTTGCGAAGACGATGTCGTCGCCGGGGCCCCCGAAGAGGACGTCGTCTCCGGTGTTCTCGGGAACGGCACAACAGCCAAGGATGCCTCCGTCGAGGACGTCCTCACCCGGGCCGCCCTCGATCACGTCCGTGCCCGCCCCGCCCTGCAGCACGTCGTCGTCGGGGCCGCCGCAGATGATGTCGTCACCGCCGGCGCCGTAGATGTTGTCGGCGCCGGGCCCGCCGTCGATGACGTCCGGTCCCGGCGTTCCGACGATGACGTCGGGTCCCGCGGTTCCCTGGATCGTCACTGCTTGCCCGAAGCACGTTTCCGTCTCCGCGCCGACGGTCGTGACGCCGAGGACTGCGGCCATCGCCGCACAAAGCGACGCGCCCAACACGATTCTTCTCACACGATGCATTCCAGCCTCCCCTGATGGCGAGTTGAAGGTCGCTCAGCCTGCGACGACCGGCGGCGCTCGGGTATGCGCAAGGAGACGACTCGACGAGCGAGGCATGACCGCCGCAGCAACGACATCCGGGCTTGCTGAAATCACGGGCCCTTCGTTGCTTTTTGTTACCGGTCGGAACGGAATCTACGACCCGCTCGCCGCCCGGTCAAGCCAAAGTCGCTGCAAACAGGCCTCGCGAAGCCAGCGGGATCCCTCCAACGGGGGGCGATGAATCTCGGCGCGTCGCGCATACCGAGTCAACCGGCCAGAAGCAGGCGAAAGGCCGGGAAACCCCCATGCGGCTCGACCTCTACGGATCTGCTCCGATCGGCAGCGCAGTCCCCATTCCCGGGCGCCTCGCTGGCCCTTCATTGACGCGCGAGAACGAGCTGTGATCGCCGAACGCGCTGAGCAGCGCCTTCAAATGCCGGCGCAACTCCGCTCCGCGCTGATTCGGCCATCGACTCCGTCCGCGGCGTCGTCCGGGCTGGACGAGCGAGTCGTGACGCTCGTCGTCGCCTTGGCGATCGCCGCCTGTGCCGGGCTGATCGCCGCGTCTCACGGGCTCTTGACAACGGCGTCGGAGCAGCCCGCGCGCGTTGCGACGCTCGTCGCGCTCACGCTCGCTCTCCAGATGTTCTCGGTGCAGGTCTACGGTCGCGGGAGCGTCAGCGTCTCCGCCATCGGCATCGTCGCGAGCGCCTTCCTCTTCGACACCGGCACGACGATGGCGATCGCCGTCCTCGCGGCGCTCGCTCAATCGATTCGCAGCCGCAGCGAGCTATACAAGGCCGCGTTCGACGCTTCGAACTTCGCGCTTTCGGCCGCAGCGGCTTCGCTCGTCTTTCAGGGCCTGGGCGACTGGCGGCTCCCCGCGGCGGTGCTTGCCGGGGCCGCCTACGCCGCCGTCAACAACGGTCTGCTCTGCCTCGCCATGGGCCTGGCCGAGCACACGCCCTGGTCGACGATCTGGTTCGAGCGCTTTCACTGGGCGCGCTTCCACTTCGCGCTGTTCGGCCCGCTCGCCCTCGCCGCCACGATCGCCTACGAGCAAATCGGCACGGCAGGGCTGGTCGCCTTCGCCCTGCCGCCCGCGCTGATGATCCTCTCCGTTCGCCAGTACCTCGGGCGCACGGCCGCGGCGGTCGAGGAGATTCGGCTCGCGAACCAGAGTCTTCGCCGCGCCCACAAGGACACGATCGCGGCGCTCTCGCGAAGCATGGAGGCGAAGGATTTCTATACAGGTGGCCACACCGAGCGAGTGGCCGCCGTCGCCGTCGGAATCGCACGCCGCCTGGGATTTCGAGACGAGGAACTGGAAGCGATCGAGATCGGTGCGCTCCTCCACGACATCGGCAAGATCGGGATTCCGGAGCAGGTTCTGCGCAAGCCGGGACGGCTCACCGAGGACGAGTGGGAGCTCATCAAGACGCACCCCCTGATCTCCGACTACATCCTCTCCGAGCTCGACCTCCACCCCTTCGTACGCCAGTGTGCGCGCTCCAGCCACGAACGCATCGACGGCACGGGCTACCCCGACGGTCTCAGCGGCGAGGCCATTCCGTTGCCGGCTCGGATCGTCCTCGTCGCCGACGCCCTCGACGCCCTGACGAGCACGCGGCCGTATCGCGCCGCGCGCCCCATCCTCGGCGCGCTGGCCGAGATCCGGGCGCACAGCGGCACCCAGTTCTGCCCGCGCGTCGTCGCTGCACTCGAGGAGCTCTGGCGTAAGGAGCCCCGCGTCATCGGCGCGGAGCCTGCAGAGCCGGCCCGCGTGGCGTGACGTCTACGCCGTCGCGGTTGCCGGCTGCGGCGACGGTCGAAGCGTGACCTGAACGACGATCGCGCCGACGAAGAGGAAACCCGCGGCGACCGTGATCGCCTGAGCCGGCGACGCTACGGCATCGATGACGGGCGCCAGCGCGACCGCGCCGAGCATCGTCGTCCGCCAGATCGTCGAGCCGACCCCGAAGACCCTTCCCTGATAGGCGGCGTCAGCCTGTTGGTGGATCGCCGTCATCATCACGACCTCCGTAAAGCCGTTCGCGACGCCGAAGGCCATGAGCAGGAGTAGGGCGATGACGATTCCGCCGGACCAGGCAAACGCGAAGAAGAGGATGCCCATCGCCGCGAGCCCGGCCGCCAACCACCGGGGCTCGACCTTCTCGGCGATCGCCCCGGTTAGCGCTTCGCCGACGATCATGCCGCAGGCGAGCGCCGCGAGCGCCCAGCCGTAGCCGCCCGCGCCGAGCCCCAGGCCCGTCGTGAACTTCGGCAGCGTCGCGTTGACGAGACCCGTGGCCAGCGTTGCGACTGCGAACCCTCCAACGACGACCGCGAGCGCCCGCTGCGCCAACACGTAGCGCAGCCCGTCGACCAGGCCTCCCCGCGCGCGACCCGCCTGCCCACCGACGTCGTCTGCGACTCGGATTCGGAGGTAGAACACGACGGCGATCGCATAGCTCACGAGGTTTGCGGCAAGCCCGGCGGCCGCGCCACCAAGCGCGAGAGTCACGCCGCCCGTGAGGGCGCCCAGAGCCATTGCGGCCTCCTGCCCGACCGCATGGATCCCGTTCGCCGCCGGAAGCTCCTCCGGCTCGACGACCATCGGGATGAGCGCGTTCCCTGCGACCGTGGAGACCATCCCGACGAGGCCGCAGAGACCGACGCACGCGAAGACGGCCGGCCGGGATCCAGCCATCACCCCCACGAGGGCGCCTGCGATCGTCGCTGCGGAGGCGATCTCGCTCCAGACCAGGACGCGTCGGCGCGGCAGCCGATCGACGAGCGACGCCGCAAGGCCGCCCCCGACGATCGGCGGCACGAGCCTGATTGCCATCAGCAGGGCGACCTGCGCAACCGAGGACGTCGACTGGTACACCCAGCCGACGAGCACCGCGACCATCAGCCAATCGCCGAGGTACGAGATGCTCTTGCCCAGCGCGAGCCGGCGGAACGACGGAGACCGAAGCGGCCGCTCGAGCCGCTCCGGAATCAACCTCGCTGCTGCGCTTGTCAGGGCAGCCATACGATCCGAACGGAGGGCGGCGCCGGAATGCCGCCCCCCGCGTCCGACGTGCTTAGCTCCAGCTGCTGCTGCGCTTCATCGTTCCTCCTCTCGGGCAACGGGACGGCCGCGACGGCAACGGCCGCCCCGCCCGTGGTCGCTGCGCAACCGGCCTTACGACCTGTCGGCGCGCCTGCCGCAGTGCTTTGGGGACTGATCCTGGGCTCTGCATTCACGGGAGGATCCTCACTCCCCCCGCTGAAGACCAGCTGAAAGAGCGCTGAAATCGTGCTAAGACCCAGCGATGACCACGGCTCGTCCACAGTTCAGCCTCCTCGGTCCCCTCTCTGTGAGCTGCGACGGAGCACCGATCGCGCTCGGGGGACAGAAGCGGCGCGCGCTGCTCGCCGCCCTGCTCCTGGAGGCAAATCACGTCGTCTCGCGCGATCGCCTCATCGATGGGCTCTGGGGGGAGGACCCGCCCGACACGGCCCGCAACACGATCCAGGTCTACATCTCGCAGCTGAGAAAGCTCTTGCCCGAAGGCGCGCTCGAGACGGCGCCGCCGGGGTACCGGCTCGTCGTCGACCCTGAAACCGTCGACCTCTTCGAGTTCACTCGTCTCAGCGAGGAGGGGCGGACGGCGCTCGGGACGGGCGACGCCGCTGGTGCGGCCGACACCTTGCGGGCGGCACTCGCACTCTGGCGTGGGCCGCCGCTCGCCGACCTCGCCTGGGAGCCTTTCGCTCACCCGGAGATCGTCCGGCTCGAGGAGCTTCGAGTCGCGGCACTCGAGGATCGGATCGACGCCGATCTCGCGCTCGGCCGCCATGGCCAGCTCGTCGGCGAGCTCGAGGGCCTGGTCGCCGAGCACCCCCTTCGGGAACGGCTTCGCGGACAGCTGATGCTCGCGCTCTATCGCGCGGGACGGCAGGCGGACGCGCTCGCCGTCTACCAGCGGGCGCGAAGGACGTTGGTCGACGAGCTCGGGATCGAGCCGAGCGATTCGCTCCGGAAGCTCGAACGGGCGATCCTCGCTCACGACCCGTCGCTGAACGCTCCGCAGGCCGGGCCGACGGCACAGCGGCGGCTGCCGACTCCGCCGACTCCACTCCTCGGCCGCGAGCGCGAGCTTGCCGCTCTCGCCGACCTCCTCCGGAGGGAGGATGCCCGGCTGATCACGCTGACCGGAATCGGCGGCATCGGGAAGACCCGGCTTGCGCTCGAGCTCGCCCGGCGCCTCTCTCCTGAGTTCCAGCATGGATCCGCCGTGGCGACGCTCGCGACCCTCCGCGATCCCGCGCTGGTCGCGCGGGCGATCCTCGAGGCGCTCGAGATCCCCGAGACGGGCCAGGATCCGGAGGACGTCCTGATCCAGGCGCTGGCGGGCTCGGAGCTACTGCTCCTCATCGACAACTTCGAACAGGTACTGCCGGCCGCCTCGAGCATCGCGCGCCTCCTCGACGCCGCGCCGCGACTGAAGGTGATCGTGACGAGCCGAGCGCCTCTCCATATCGCAGCGGAGCGCGAGTTCCCGGTGCCGCCGCTCGCCGACGACGAGGCGGCCGAGCTCTTCATCGCCCGCGCGCAAGCTGCCAATCCGGACTTCGCGCTGAGCGAGCAAAACGCGGCCGCGGTGGCCGAGCTCTGCGCGCAGCTCGATGGGTTGCCATTGGCGATCGAGTTGGCCGCGGCGCGAACGAAGATCCTGCCGCCGGCAACGCTGCTCTCGCGGCTGGGAAACCGTCTGGAGCTCCTTACAGGCGGGCGGCGCGACGCGCCTCGGCACCAGCAGACCCTTCGCATGACTCTCGACTGGAGCTACGACCTGCTCGAGCCCGATGCACAGCAGCTCTTTGCGCAGCTCGCCGTGTTCGCCGGCGGCTGCACCCTTGCGTCGGCCGAGGCCGTCTGCAGCGGTGACGGCTCCGTGCTCGAAGGACTCGCGGCGCTCGTCGACGAGAGCCTCGTGCGGCAGCGCGAGACGGACGCCGGCGAGCCGCGGTTCTCGATGCTCGAAATCGTGCGCGAGTACGCCCTCGAGCGACTGTCGGCCTCGGGCGGCGAGGCCGAGATTCGCCGCCGGCACCTCGAGCACTTCGTCGCCCTTGCGGAGGAGGCTGAACCGCAGCTGGCCGACGGCGACCAGATCGCTTGGCTTGCTCGCCTCGAGGACGAGCACGACAACCTTCGCGCCGCTCTCGCCTTCGCGCTCGACACCGCTGACTCCTCGTCGGCGCTGCGGCTCGTCGTCGGGGTGCGCATTTTTTGGCTTGGCCGCGGCTATCTGGCCGAAGGCCGTCAGGCTTTGGAGTCCGCGATCGCGGCCACGGGGAACGTGCCGTCGGAGCTCCGCGCGAACGCGCTCAACATGGCCGGGATCCTGGCCGGAGAGCAGGGAGAGTTCGACGCGGCCCGCGTTAGCTTCGAAGCCGCTCTCGAAGACGCCCACGCGGTTGGCTCGACGCGCACGATCTCGCGCGCGCTCTCCAATCTCGGAAACCTCGCGTTCTTCAGTGGCGACCTGGACACCGCACGCGATCTGTACAAAGAGAGCATCGAGTACTTCGCCTCCATTGGAGACATCCGTGGGCAAGCGCTGGCGAAGGAGAACGTCGGGCTCATGGCCCTCACGGCCGATGATGTGCCGGAGGCGGTGACATGGCTAACTGCCGCGCTCGAGTTGGCGCGCGAAGGCGGCGACGACCGCGAGATCGGCGCCGCGTCCCGCTCCCTAGCGGCGGCAATGATCGAGCTCGGAGAGGCTGCGCAGGCGATGGGCCTACTCACCGAGAGCCTCGCCCTCGCCCGCGAGCTAGGCGAATCGCACGTCATAGCTGTCTGTCTCGAGACGTTCGCCGGTCTCGCGGCGACGGCCGGCGAGACCGAACGCGCCGCAACGTTGTTCGGCGCGAGTGACGCGGTGCGCGCCTCGATCGGAGCGCAGCGGCAACCCGATCAGCAGATCCTCTACGACCGTTGGCTGGCGCGAACGCTCGCACGTCTCGACACGAACACCTACTCGACTCGCTACGAAGATGGGCGAGCGCTGACCCTCGACGAGGCGTGCGCCTTCGCCCTCGGCCACGAGGCGGCGCTGGTCTCGTGAGCTCGGCTGAGCTCGGCTGCGGGGACTGACTCAACCGCGCTCGAGCTGCTCGAGGAACTGCCGCGGCGACGAAACCGGCAGCCGGTCGCCAAGAGCGAGCAAGTGCGCATCGCCTGAGACGACCGGCACGCTCTCGCGTGCGGCCAGCGCAAGGAGGTAGTCGTCCGCCGGGTCGGGCGAGCGTGCGGGCGGAGGATCAACCGGATCAGGCACGCTCTCCGCGAGCTCCCGCAGGATCCGGACGAACCCAGAAGCCTCCTCGGGCGCAATCCGCTTCCGAATCTTCGGGTAGGCGAGCGCACGCTCAATTTCCGCGATCAGCGCCTCGCAGACGACAACCTCGTATTCGCCCTCGAGCCACAGCTGGACGAGACGGGCCGGCGCGCCTGAACGCGAGAGGAGAGCAGAGACGAAGATGTTCGCGTCGAGGACGACGCGCACGCGCTAACTGAGTCGAGACTTGTGCTGCGCCTCGACCGCGAGATCGAGGGCTTCTTCCTCATCCAGATCGGCGGATTCCCAAATCCGTTCGAGCAGGTCGAGGCCAAGGTCGCGTCGGAGCGCTTCCTCGATCACGTCGCTGTCCCGGCGTCCCGTTCGCGCGGCTTTCACACGCACTGCGCGAAGAGTCCGCTCGTCGAGGGTGACCGTCGTTCGTGTCTTCGCCACGCCCGCATCATAGCATCATGATGCAGTCGCATCGCGTGCGCGATGAGCGCGCACAAGTGCGTTCGCCAGGCGCATCTGCTCGACTGTTCCGCAGTTCGCGTCCAGGAGACGCGGCCTCGCGACCAGGTACGCCCGCCACGCTCCTCGCGTCGGCAGCCGACACCGCGTCATGAAGATCAGGATCGGGCCCCGCGGCCGACATGGGCCTCTCACGCGACTTGTGCGGCTTCGAACTTCTTGCGGCAGTGGGCGCTGCAGAAGTAATACGTGACTCCGTCGCGTGTAGCCGTCTCCTTCGCAGCTGTGATTGCAACTGTCATGCCGCAGATTGGGTCGATCGCCTCCTCGACCAGATCGGCCGGGGACGGGCCACGCGTGTGCCGCCACGCGACCAGCTCGGCCAGGATCGCGACCGCGATCTCCTCTTGGGCCGACGGGCCGAGGTCTAGGCCCGCAGGTGAGCGGATACGCGCCAGCGCTTCCTCCTCTACGCCGCGCTCGCGGAGCGCAGCCGTCACCGCCGCCGCCCGCGTCGCGCTCGCCACTAAGCCCACGTAGCCGGCGCCGGACGCGAGGGCGCCCTCCAGGGCCTCCTCGTCGTCTCGGCCCATCGAGGCGACCACGACCGCGTCCGCGCCCTCCACCGACAGCGTCGTCCGCCAGCCCAACACCGCCGCCAGCTCACGCAGCGTCCGCGCGGCAGGCGCGTCCCCCACCACGGCCAGCACAAGAGCGGGCAGCTGCGGCTCGATCAGCACCTCGACCGCGCCCTCCGAGGCGCAGCGGCTTTCGATTCGCTCGCGGCGCGGGTCGCCGTCCGCCAGCGCCGCCAAGGCGAGCCGCACCACCTCCGGCTCCGTGCACGCGCCGCCGACCCAGCCTCGGAGCTCGCCGTCCGCCGTGACCAACGCCCGGTCGCCGACCCGCGCGCTCGACGGCCGCTCCACCCCGACCACGGTCGCCAGGACAAACGGCTCGCCCGCCTCGGCCAGCCGTCCGGCCTCCACGAGGACGTTCACTCCGCGAGGCCCGCCTTGCTCAGCGCCTCCCACACGCTCGCCGGTGTCACCGGCATGTCCAGGTCGCGCACGCCCGCGTGGGCCATCGCGTCCACGACCGCGTTGACGTACGCCGCGGGCGAGCCGACCGTTGCCGACTCCCCCACGCCCTTCGCGCCGATCGGATGGTGCGGCGAAGGCGTCACGGTCTCGTACAGGTCGAAGTGCGGCGTCTCCCAGGAGGTCGGCAGGAGGTAGTCCATGAAGTTGGAGCCGATGCAGTTGCCGTCCTCGTCGAAGGTGATCAGCTCCATCGCGGCCATCCCGAAGCCTTCGGTCAGGCCGCCCATGATCTGGCCCTCGACGATCATCGGGTTGATCCGCGTGCCGCAGTCGTCGACCGCGACCACCTTCAGCACCTTCCACTCGCCGGTGCCGCGGTCGACCTCGACCACAACCGCGTACGACCCGAACGGATACGTCATGTTCGGCGGGTCGTAGTAGTTCGTCGCCTCCAGCCCGGCCTCCATGCCCTCCGGATGGTCGGTGTACGCCGCGAAGGCGATCTCCTGGATCGTCTTCGCCCGATCGGGCGCACCCTTGACGGCGAACTTGTCGCCCGCCCACTCGAGGTCCTCCTCCGCCGCCTCGAGCATGTGCGCGGCCAGCTTCTTCGCCTTCTCGCGTACCTTGCGCGCCGCCACCGAGGTCGCGGCGCCCGCGACCGGCGTCGAGCGGGAGGCGTACGTGCCGAGCCCGTACGGCGTGTTGTCGGTGTCGCCCTCCTGGACGGTCACGTCCTCGGGCGGGATCCCGAGCTCGTGCGCGACGATCTGCGCGAACGTCGTCTCGTGGCCCTGGCCCTGCGACTTGACGCCGAGCTTCAGGATCGCCTTCCCCGTCGGGTGGATCCGCAGCTCGGCGGAGTCGAACATCTTGATCCCGAGGATGTCGTACTGACGGCTCGGGCCCGCGCCGACGACCTCCGTGAACGAGGCGAGGCCGATCCCGATCAGCCGCCCCTCCTCGCGCGCCCGCTTCTGCTCCTCCCGCAGCTCGGCGTAGCCGACCTTTTCCAGCGCCAGGTCGAGGGCCGGCTCGTAGTTGCCCGAGTCGTACTCGAAGCCGGTCGCGGACGTATACGGGAACTTCTCCGCCGGGATGAAGTTCTGCCGTCGCAGCTCCGCCGGATCGACACCGAGCTCGTACGCCGCCGTCTGGACGAGCCGCTCGATGAAGAACGAGGCCTCCGTGACGCGGAACGAGCAGCGGTAAGCCACGCCGCCGGGCGCCTTGTTCGTGTACGCGCCTTCGGTGACGACGTGCGCCGCCGGGATGTCGTACGAGCCCGTGACGATGTGGAACAGGCCCGCCTTGAACTTCGACGGCTGCGCGTCCGCGTACGCGTAGCCCTGGTCGGAGAGCATCTTCACGCGGAGGCCGATCATCGTCCCGTCCTCCTTCAGCGCGAGCTCGCCGTCCATGTAGAAGTCGCGCGCGAAGCCGGTCGAGATCAGGTTGCCGGTGCGGTCCTCGATCCACTTCACCGGCCGCCCGAGCAGGAGCGAGGCCGCCGTGGCGACGACGTAGCCCGGATAGATCGGCACCTTGTTGCCGAAGCCGCCGCCGATGTCCGGGGAGATGATCTGGATGTTCTGCTCCGGCAGGCCGGAGACGAGCGCGAACACCGTCCGGTGCGCGTGCGGCGCCTGCGAGGTCATGTAGATCGTCGCCTTGCCGGTCGCCGGGTTGACGTCCGCGACGCAGCCGCAGCACTCGAGCGGCGCCGGATGGCAGCGGGGGTAGTGCGTGACCAGCCGGACGACCTTGTCCGCCTCCGCGAAGGCGCGCTCGGTCGCCTCGACGTCCCCCGCCTCCCAGTGGTAGATCGTGTTGTCGGTCTGGCCCTCCTTGTCGTCCCGGATCACGGGGGCGCCCGGCTCGAGCGCGGCCTGCGGCGTCGTCACGGGTGGGAGCGGGTCGTAGTCGACCGCGATCAGCTCGAGCGCGTCGTGCGCGACGTACGGATCCTCCGCGATCACGCAGGCGACCTCCTGGCCCTGCATCCGCACCTTGTCGGTTGCGAGGACGGCCTGCGTGTCGCCGGAGAGGGTCGGCATCCACGCGAGCTTGTGTTCGGCGAGCAGCTCGCCGGTGACGACGGCGACGACGCCGGGGAGCTCGGTCGCCGCGGACGTGTCGATCGAGTTGATCTTCGCGTGCGCGTAGGGGCTGCGGAGGATCGCCATGTGCAGCATCCGCGGCAGCTTGATGTCCTCGATGTAGTTGCCCCGGCCGACGATGAACCGGTCGTCCTCCTTGCGCTTGACGCTCCGGCCCAGCCAGCCGGTGGTCTGCTCGGGCTCGACCGCGGTCATGACTGCTCCTTCATGTTCTGAGCGGCCCACTGCACCGCTTTGACGATGTTCTGGTAGCCCGTGCAGCGGCAGATGTTCCCGGAGATGGCCCAGCGGATCTCTTCTTCCGTCGGGTCCGGGTTCTCCTGGAGCAGCACCGAGGTGACGAGCAGCATCCCCGGCGTGCAGAAGCCGCACTGGAGGCCGTGCTCCTCCTTGAAGCCCACCTGGAGCGGGTGAAGGCCGCCGGCGGGCGCGAGACCCTCGACGGTCGTGATCTCGCGGCCGTCAGTCTGGACGGCGAAGTGTGTGCACGACTTGATCGGTGTGCCGTCGACGAGGACGGTGCAGGCGCCGCAGCTCGTCGTGTCGCAGCCGACGTGCGTCCCGGTCAGGGCGAACTTCTCGCGGATGAGGTGGACGAGCAGCAGCCGCGGCTCGACCTCGAGCGAGTGCTCCTCGCCGTTGACCGTGACCGTAATCGCGTGGGTCGCCGGTTTGGTCTCTGTGATCACGACTGCTCCTTCTCTTCGATCTCCTCTATCACGCCCTCGACGGTCTCGTGGCCGGAGAACGTCTCCGGCTCGCCCTCCTCGACAGGCACGTCCTCGCGGTCCGGCTGCGGGATCAGGTCCTGGTCGGGTTTCTGATCCGGCTCAGGCATGTGCCACCTCCCCCGCCTTGCGCAGGCCGCGCGCGGTGAGGACGCGGATGGCGTTGCGCTTGTACTCCTCCGAGCCGCGGACGTCGTCGCGGGGCTCTGCGGCCTCCGCGGTGAGCCGTGCCGCCTCGGCGATTGACTCGTCGTCGAGCGGCTTGCCGGCGAGCGCCTGCTCGGCCGCCTCGGCGCGGATGTTGGTCGCGCCGGCTCCGGTGACGGCGATCCCCGCCTGGCCGACGGTTCCGTTGGACATCGAGACGTGGACGGCCACGCCGGCCGTGGCGAAGTCGCCCACCTTCCGCTCGAGCTTCAGGTAGGTGCCGCCGGCGCGCTCGCCCGCGTCGGGGACGCGCACCTCGGTCACGATCTCGCCCGGCTGGAGCGTCGTCATGAACGGCCCGAGGAAGAGGTCGTCGATGGGGATCGTCCGCTCGCCGTCGCTCCCGCGCACGACCACCTCCGCGCGGACGGCGAGCATCACCGAGCCCCAGTCGCCCTGCGGGTCGGCGTGCGCGAGCGAGCCGGCGATCGTGCCGAGGTTCCGGACGATCGGGTCGGAGATCAGCGGCGCTGCGTCGCCGAGCGCGCCGTAGCGGCCCTTGAGCAGCTCCGACCGCTCGGCCGTCTTGTGCCGGACGAGCGCGCCGATCCGTAAGCCGCCGTCGGCCGTGAGCCCGTCCAGCCCCTCGATCCGGTTGATGTCCACGAGCGCCCGCGGCCGCGCGATCCGGAGCTTCATCACGGGGATGAGGCTCATGCCGCCGGCCAGCACCTTTCCCTCGTCGCCGTAGCGTTCGAGGATCTCCAGTGCCTCGTCGAGCGTCGTGGGCGCGAAGTACTCGAAACTCGCGGGGTACACGGTTGAACCGCCTCCCTTCGCCCGCCCCGATCGAATGCTCTCCCGCGGGCGACAATACGCCTCGCCCGAGGCCATTTCCATGTCCTACGGCGCGGGGACGGCGGCCGGATTCGGCCGCCGTCTAGCTAGGACCCTCGATAGGCGAAGGTCTCGGCTAGTGCCTTGGCACGGATTGGGCCTATGCCTGGGACTTCACGCCACGCTTCTTCTCCCGCCGCCAGAACGTTCGCCACGCTGCCGAAGTGCTTTAGCAGGGTGCGCGCGCCGGCTGTCGAGATGCCTGGGACGGAGGCGAGCATCGCTTCCGCTGCGAGCGCGGTGGGCGGTTGCGGTTGCTGCGCGTACCTCGGCCGGTCGACGGGTGCGTACTTCGCGGATCTCACAGCCAGCCGCTCCAGCCACAGCGCCGAGTCATCTCGGCTCGTTGTACTCAGCAGCCGAATTCCTTGGTGGATTACTGCAACGCAGGCACCCCGCACTGCCCTCGGGCGAAGGGGTCCGCAGTCGAGGTCGGTCCCTTCGATCAGCAACCCAGCCGCAGAAGTGCTTCCGGAATCCCACTCGCGCTCTCGTGGACGTCGGCGGTGAGGGAAACCTGCGACTCATCTGCCATCGACTCGAGGTTAAGACGCTCGCCGTGCCGGTGTCTCCGTCTGCCGTCTGCTGGCACAGAACTGTCACACCTGAGTATCTGATTTATCTGATAATCTGGGCGTAGTGGCCAGGCTCAGCGCAACTGACGTCGCCCGTCGCTTCTCCGAGGTCCTCAATCGGGTCGCGGCGGGTGAGGAGATCGAGGTCACGCGTGCGGGGGCCCCTGTCGCGGTTATAGCGCCGCCACGCATCCGGCTGATGCACGCGGCCCGGTTTCGCGAGTTGCTCGCAGAAGCGCCACCGGTCGACGATGATTTCGCGGCGGACCTCCGTAGGATCCGCACCGAGGCGGGCACACCGGAGAATCCCTGGCCATCCTGATCGACACCGACCTGCTCGTTGCGCACGAGCGCGAAGGTGCGGCGGTCGAGGCTGTCGTCGGGGACGAAGAGCGTGCCATCAGCGTCATCACCGTCAGCGAGCTCCTACACGGGGTCCACCGCGCGCGCGGCGCCCGTCGGACCCGACGTCGAGCATTCGTGGAGCACCTGCTAGGCCAACTCGAGGCGGTGCCGATCACCGAGCCGGTCGCGCGCGTGCACGCGGAGGTCTGGGCGCTGCTCGCCGCCAAGGGGGCCGTGATCGGTAGCCACGATCTCTGGATCGCAGCGACCGCGCTCGCACACGGCTTCGGCGTCGCGACGCGGAACCATGGCGACTTCGGTCGCGTACCTGGACTCCGCGTACTCGCGCTCGAACGCTAGGTCGAGAGCGCCTCCTCGATAGCCCGCCGAACGAGGATCGGGGCCAAGTGGCGGCGGTACTCGGCTGTTGCGAACGCGTCGTCGATCGGCTCCGTTCCCTCCGTTGCCGACTCGGCCGCGGTTGCCGGGTCGGCGCCGCCGGCCAGGGCTTCCTCCACGGCGGTGGCTCGGATCGGTGTCGGGCCCATGTTCGTCAGCGCGACCCTCGTGCCGCCGTTCGTTGCGACGGCGACGCCGACGATCGCCCAGTCCTGCGCGCGTGGATGGAATTTTTCGTACGCCCAGCCGCCGGTTGTTCTCGGGACTCGGATCTCCGTCAACACCTCAGTCGGCTCCAGGGCGGTCATGAAGACGCCCTGGAAGAAGTCCGCCGCGGGGATCGCCCGGCCGCCGCTCGTGACCAACTCGCCCTCCAGCCCCACCAGCGCCGTCGGCACGTCTGATGCTGGATCGCCGTGGGCGCACGCGCCGCCGATCGTGCCCATGTGGCGGACCTGCGGGTCCCCAACCTCGCCGCACGCCTTCGCCAGCAGCGGGCACGCGCTACGCAGCGTCTCGTCGTGCTCCAGGTCGGCGTACTTCGTGAGTGCGCCGATGGCGACACGGTCGCCGTCCTCGCGGACATACGCAAGCTCCGACAGCCGACCGATGTCGACCAGTGCCGGCACGTCCGCCAGGCGCAGCTTCAGCAGCGGCAGCAGCGACTGGCCGCCCGCCAGCAGCTTCGCGTCGCCGCCGAACTTGCCCAGCAGCTCCGTCGCGTGCTCGACCGACTCCGCGACCTCGTAGTCGAACTTCGGTGGGATCACGACGTGCCTCCCTTCGCGTCGGCGATGGCTCGCCACACCCGCTCCGGCGTCGTAGGCATCCCGATGTCGGTCACACCCAAGGGCGCCAACGCGTCAATCACTGCGTTCACCACCGCCGGCGGCGCGGCGATCGTGCCCGCCTCCCCCACGCCCTTCACGCCCATCGGGTTCGTCGTCGACGGAGTCGTCGTCCGGTCGGTGACGAATGACGGCAGCTCCGCCGCCGATGGCACCCGGTACGAGAGCATCGACGAGCTCATCAGCTGCCCCTGCTCGTCGTAGATCGCCTCCTCGTACAGCGCCTCCGCGATCCCCTGCGCGACGCCTCCGTGCACCTGGCCCTCGACGATCATCGGGTTGATCACGTTGCCGCAGTCGTCCACGGCGACGTACTTGAGGATGTCCACCTTCCCCGTCTCCGTGTCGACCTCGACCGCGCAGACGTGCGTCCCCGCCGGGAACGTGAAGTTCGGCGGGTCGTACACGTGCGTCTCCTCGAGCCCGGGCTCGACGCCCTCCGGCAGCGCATGCGCCGTCCACGCGGAGAACGCGATCTCCGGGATCGTCTTCGTCTTGTCCGGGACGCCCTTGACGTGGAACGCGCCGCCTTCCCACTCGAGATCCTCCGCGGCGACCTCGAGCTCGTGCGCGGCGATCACCTTCGCCTTCTCCTTGATCTTCTGCGCCGCATTCCAGAGCGCGATGCCGCCGACCGCGAGCGAGCGGGAGCCGTACGTGTCCATCCCGAGCGGAGAGACGGCCGTGTCGCCGTGCAGCACCTCGACGTCCTCGAACGGGACACCGAGCTCGTCCGCGGCGATCTGCGCCCAGGTCGTCACGTGGCCCTGGCCGTGCGGCGACGACCCGGTCACCACCGTCACCTTGCCCGTCGGATGGCAGCGCACGGTCGCCGCGTCCCAGCCTCCCCCGCCGTACTTCAGCGCCGCCAGCACCTGCGACGGCGCGAGCCCGCACATCTCGATGTACGAGGACAGGCCAATCCCGAGCTGCTTCGTGTCGCCGCGCTGCCGCCGCTCCTCCTGCTCGCGGCGCAGGCCTTCGTAGTCGGCCCGCTCGAGCGCCTTGTCGAGCGTCCCCTCGAAGTTGCCGGAGTCGAGCGCGAGCCCGGCCGCGATCTCGTGCGTCGCGTCGAAGGGCGGAATGAAGTTCAGCCGCCGGATCTCCGCTGTGTCCTTGCCGACGCGGCGCGCGAGCGCGTCCATCGCCCGCTCGATCGCGTACGTCGCCTCGGGCCGCCCCGCGCCGCGGTACGCGTCCGTCGGCGTCTTGTTGGTGAACACTCCCGTGCACTCGAAGAAGTAGCCCTGGATGTCGTAGACGCCGCCGTACAGGAACGCGCCGAGCAGAGGGATTCCGGGTGTGACGAGCTGGTAGTACGCGCCCATGTCGGCGGTCAGGCGCGCGCGGGCGGCGGTCACCTTCCCCTCCTCGGTCGCCGCGAGCTCCATCTCCTGGAGGACGCCGCGCCCATGGATCGTCGCGAGGTAGTTCTCGCTCCGCTCCTCGATCCACTTCACCGGCTTGCCGAGCCGGCGCGCCATTGCGACGGCGATCGCCTCCTCCGCGTAGACGTTCAGCTTCGAGCCGAAGCCGCCGCCGACGTCCGGGGCGATCACGCGCAGCTTCGTCTCCGGGATCCCGAGCGTCAGTGCGACCATGATCTTGAGGATGTGCGGGATCTGCGTCGCCGACCAGAGCGTGAACTCGCCCATCGCCGGGGACGGCTGGACGACAACGCCGCGCGGCTCGATGGCATTCGGGATCAGCCGCGGGTGCCAGTAGGTCTCCTTGATCGTGACGGGCGCATCGTCGAACAGCTTCTGTGTCGCGTCCGCGTCGCCGAGGCCCCACGTGTATGCCTTGTTGTCGCCGAACTCCTCGTGGATCACGGGCGCGCCCTCGGCGAGCGCCTCCTCGAGCTCGAGCACCGTGTCGAGCGGCTCGTACTCGACGTCGACGAGCTGGAACGCGTCCTTGGCAGCGGCGCGCGAGTCGGCGACGATGACCGCGACGCCGTCGCCGGCGAAGCGCACCTTGTCGGTCGCGAGCGGCCAGTGGTTCGGCATGCGCGCGTCCTCGTCCGTCGGCGTCGGGAAGCTCATCGTCTGGATTGGCCACGCGCACGGGAGCGCGGCCGCCCATTCGTCCTTGAGGTCGGCGCCGCTGAACGCCGCGACCACGCCTTCAGCTTCACGCGCGCGTGTGACATTCACGCTGGTGACGCGCGCGTGGGCGTACGGACTGCGCACGATCGCCAGCCACACCATCCCCGGCAGCGCGATGTCGTCGATGAACTGCGCCTGGCCCGTGATCAGCTCCGGATCCTCCTTGCGGAGGACGCCGCCGCCGACGTAGCGCTGGGCCTCGGCCGGAGCTTCGACTGTCTCGGTCATGTCCTCACCCCCGCGACGGCGTCAGCTCGTCGGCTGCGCGCCGGATCGCCTTGACGATGTTGTGGTAGCCGGTGCAGCGGCAGAGGTTGCCCTCGAGGCCCTTGCGGATCTCCTCCTCGTCCAGGGTGCCGTGCTCGTCGATCAGGGAGACGGCGGCCATGATCATCCCGGGCGTGCAGTAGCCGCACTGGAGCGCGTGCTCCTCGTGGAAGGCGCGCTGGAGCGCGTGCAGCTCGCCGTTGTGCGCGAGCCCCTCGATCGTCGTCACCTCCCGCCCGTCCGCCTGGACGGCCAGCACCGTGCAAGCCTTGACCGACCTCCCCTCGAGCAGCACCGTGCAGGCGCCGCAGGTGGTGGTGTCGCAGCCGACGTTCGTGCCGGTGAGGCCGAGCTGCTCGCGCAGGAAGTAGACGAGTAGCTGGCGCGGCTCGACCTCGGCCTCGTGGCGAACGCCGTTGACGGTGATCGCGACCCGTCTCACGCTCTCCCTCCCTTGTTCGCGCGCCGGAGAGGCGAGCATACGATGTCGAGGGATGGATTTCACGTCCGTCGAAGCGGTCGAGCAGGGGCTCGGGCGCGAGTCGTACCTCGCGGACCGCGGTCTGGCGACCGCGGTCTATTTGGCGCTGGCGATGCGCCGGCCGCTCTTGTTGGAGGGGGAGGCCGGGGTCGGCAAGACCGAGGTGGCGAAGACTTTGGCGCGGCTGCTGGACGCGGAGCTGATCCGGCTCCAGTGCTACGAGGGGATCGACTCCTCGCAGGCGCTGTACGAGTGGGACTACGCGCGGCAGCTCCTGTACGCACGCTCGCTCCAGGCGGGCGAGGTGCGGGAGCACGCTGGGGAGCTGTACGGGCCGGAGTTCCTCGTCGAGCGGCCGCTGCTGCGGGCGCTGCGGGCCGGGCCGTCAGCCGTGCTGCTGATCGACGAGCTCGACCGCGCGGACGACGAGTTCGAGGCGTTCCTGCTGGAGGTGCTTTCGGACTTCACCGTCACCGTGCCCGAGGTGGGGACGATCGCGGCGGAAGAACCGCCGGTCGTCGTCGTGACGTCGAACCGCACACGCGAGCTGCACGACGCTTTGAAACGCCGCTGCCTCTATCACTGGATCGACTTCCCGTCGCTCGAGCGGGAGGTCGCGATCGTGCGGCTGCGGGCGCCGGAGGTGTCGGAGGCCCTGGCGCGGTCGGTCGCCGATGCGGTTGCGCAGCTGCGGGAGCTCGACCTGCTCAAGCCGCCGGGTGTGGCCGAGGCGATCGACTGGGCGCGCGGGCTGGCCCTGCTCGGCGCCGATGGGGTCGAGGGCGACGCCGCTCGCGAGACGCTCGGCTGGGCGCTGAAGAACCACGAGGATCTCCGCCGCGCCGAGGCCGAGCTCTTCAGAGCGTCTAACGGAATGACCACGCGCTGACGGGGTGCGATGGGCGAGTGCGATGCAAGGACGCAGGGAGCGCCCATAGCCGAAGCTCGCTAGCGAAGCGAATCAGCGGCCAAGGCGCGTGACCGCATCGTTGTATACCGCCAGCGCCGCCCGCGGGCCGATTGCGATTACGTCAGCCTGCTTTGGTCTGTTCTCGTCGGGAAGTAGCCGGTAGAGGATCCGGTAGCGAGCCTCGTCGAAGAAGATCTTTCGGCAGTCGCTGAGGTCCCCTGTCAGCAGCCGCATCCCGAGCGGCCGACCGAGATACGGTTCCGTCCGCAAGCGCACGAGGTATCCGATTGCCTCAAAGCGGAGGTCGTTCGTTGGGAGGTTCCGAAGATCCTCCGAAATTTCGGCTCTTGGGACGACTTCGATTGTCATTAGTTACGTGTTGTGAGGGGGGTCCTCTGTGCTACGCTGACGCGCGGAAGGCGGGGGAATCGAACCCCAGTCCTGACGGGACGCATCGGATCTAAACCGAGCCCGGTACACCACACCGGGAGCGCCTTCCACGAAACCTGTGGGCCGGGGAACCCTCCGGCCCGCTGCCTTTCTAAAGCCCCTCGACCAGGTTCCCTTGCGGTTGCAGCCGGGGGCGCAGACCTTTAGCCATCTGGTCCCTCTCGTCCTCGCGGGGTAAGGCGGTATCGACCGGCACCAACCTTCTCAGCCATGCCAGCAGCTGCAAGCCGCTGCGTTGCAGCTCGGATGGCTGCTCCGGGAACCTTCGCGTTGGGATCGATCCAACCGCGCTTCATAACCTCGGCGGTAATCGCGGCAAGCGGCCACGCCTGCTCGGGAGAAGTTGCCATGACCTGACGGACGGCCTCTTGCCCTCGCGGCCCCTCGGGTTCAGGCTGAGTCGGTTCCTGGCTCAGGAAAAGCGGAGACTGCTTGGGGGGCCGCTGCCCGGCCAAGCCTTCCAGTCCCCTCACAACTTGGCGGAGGCTCTCGGCTTCCCCCATCGCCCGCTGTGCGCGCGCTTCAGCGTCCTCCAGTTGCTGCCTAAAGAGAGGTAGGAGCCTAAGGAGGCTAGCCAGGGACGGCGGACCCGGGCTGGGCGCCTTTGGGGACTCCCAGGGAGGACGTTCGGCCTCGGATTCGGGTGAACTCATCTCGATCCGAGTCTAGCAGAGTTCGCGAACTCCCCCTCACTTGAGGCATTTTGCAGCACCGGTTATGAACTTTACCCATAAACAACCCAAGAAAGGGTACAACTAGAGCGTCTCGCGTTTTGCCCCCGTCCCACACACACGCCAGAGGAGGACACCCCATGATGCCGCTGTTGCGCGACCGCTCAGCGACGCCCCCCGAGGTTCTCCCCATGAAGGAGGCTCGCAAGAGCCTGCCCCAAACTTCGCGCTGCTTTCGTGAGAAGGGCGCTGAGGCTGAGCCCGTGTTCTTCGGTGCCCACCGTAAGCCGGCCGGTGTGATGCTCTCTTATGAGCGATACGTGAAGATGCTGGATCTTCTAGACGATCTTGCGGCCGCACTTCAGATTCGTCAACGTGACCGCGCGGATGCCGGAGAGCGCCTCACGTTGGAGGAGCTCATCCGCGAGCAGGGCTTTGATCCCGCTGAATTCGGGCTGGACACGTGAAGCCCGTGGAGAAGAACACTACTGGCGCACCGCGCGAGGTCCCTGAGGACGTGCGGGACAAGCAGGACCCTGAGTACGCGCCGGCCGATTTCGAGCGCGACCTCGACCGAGCTACGCGCCGGCTAGTAGCTGATCCTTCTGCGCCCGATCCAGGATCGTCCAGAAAATAGACCGCTCGTCCTTCCGGTGATTCCACCGGAACGTGTACTCCGACAAGTACCAAGGCAGGTACTTCGCGCTGACGTTGTGGTGCGCTCCCCGGACGCTGTTCTTGAACAGCGCGAAGAACGATTCGAGGTTCTGCGTACCCGCGTCGTCCTGAACGTAGATCCGCTGCTTGTGCTTGATGCGCCGGTGGCCCTGGAAGTAGGGCGCGACGTGGTCGTACGGCGGCCACTCGTCCGTGAAGATCATCGACTCCGGTAGAACGAACTCGCGGGACTTGGCGATGAGGTTTGCCCGGTCGCGCTGAGGGACGACCGAAGCCCGTACCCGGCCGCCGCGCTCGGCCGCTGCGAAGACGATCGTCTTCTTCGCCAGCGCGTGCCGCGCTAGCTCCGATCGGCTCATGCCACGCGTCTGAGAGGCGCGAGGCTTGCCCCCGATGAATGTCTCGTCCAACTCCACTTCGCCCGTGAGCTGGCCCCCGTCCTCGTCCAACAAGAGGCGAATCTGCTTGAGCATCCGCCATGCCGTCTTGTAGGTCACACCGATCTCGCGCCCGAGCTGCTTCGCGGAGATCCCGCACTTGGACGACGCGACTAGATAGATGGCCCAAAACCACAACTGCAAGCTCGTCGTGGACTTGTGAAAGATCGTCCCTGCTGTCGGGTAGACGTGGTGCCCGCAGAACTGGCAGGAGTACGCCGAACGGCCCTTGATCCGATGGAAGCGCGACGACTTCTCGCACTTCGGGCAGACCGTCCCGTCCGGATAGAACTTCGCCTTCAAGTACTCCAAGCAGGCATCGTTGCTCGGGAAGCGCCGTAGGAACTCCGAATAGGTCATCTTGCTGTCGCTCGTAGCCGACCGCTCGACTGACTCTCTCCGACGTGCGCTCATACATGGAAAGGTACTCCATACACGTACGTGTTGTCAAGGGATACTTCCCACCATGGGTTCCCCCACGTTAGGAAGACGGTTGGCCTCGCAGCCGTTGTGTAGTAGAAGGTCCTACACGGCAAGCTCGAGGGAGGGCGGCAAATGGGAGAAAACGGCTACGCAAAGCCGGTGCTCGTCACGACCGAGTGGTTGATCGCCGGGGCGCGCACTCGAGTTCTGCCGCGCCGCCGCCCTCCTGCCGGCGACCGAGCTGTACTGGGCCGGGCGCCTGACGCTCGTCTCGCGCGCGGACGAGATCCCGGTGTACGACCGCGTCTTCCGCGGTGTCTTCGAGGAGGAGCCGCCGCGGGCGCGCGTGCGCGTGGTGCGCGAGGAGGTGGCGCTCGCCAGCCGGCAGGAGCTGCTGCGGACGAAGAGCTTCGCCGAGCTGACGCGGGAGGAGCTCGCGGAGGTCGCCGCGCTGATGAGCCGGCTGCGCCTGACGGTGCCGCTGCGCCGGACGCGGCGGCGGGAACGTGCGCGCGCGGGCGCGCCCGACCTGGGGAGAACGCTGCGCCGATCTTTCCGGACCGGCGGCGAGCCGGTCGAGCGCGTCTGGCGAGGCCGACGGCGCCGGCAGCGGCGGCTCGTCCTCCTGCTCGACGTCTCGGGCTCGATGGCCGACTACTCGCGGGCGCTCGTCCTCTTCGCGCACGCGGCTCTGCGCGCCGACACGCGTTGGGAGGCGTTCTGCTTTGGCACGCGCCTGACGCGGATCACGCGTGCGTTGGCCGGCGCCGACGCGAAGGAGGCGCTCCACCGCGCCGCCGCCGAAGTCGTCGACTGGAGCGGCGGCACGCGGATCGGCGACGCGGTGCGGGAGCTGACGCGAACGAACGTCGTCCGCGGCTCGGTGGTCGTCATCTGCTCGGACGGCCTCGACGTCGGCGAGCCCGAGCTCCTGCGTGAGGAAATGGCGCGGCTGTCGCGCCTAGCGCACCGAATCGTGTGGCTGAACCCGCTGAAGGAAGACCCTGCCTACGAGCCGCTGGCCCGCGGTATGCAGGCAGCTCTCCCCCACGTCGACGCCTTCCTGAGCGGCCACAACCTCGCCAGCCTCGAGGCCGTCGGCCTCGCGCTCTAATTCCCTCAAGTTAGGTGAGGCGAGGCTCGTGCGCGGGCATGCCCTGACCGTGACGTCCCGTGGCCGCACCCACGCAGAGCGGCTCGTGAGCCGCGACGGCTACTTCTCCCCGGAGAGTGTGATCCGGCAGCTCGGCAACTCGCCCGTGACACCGTTCCTCGGCGGCGGGCCGGCGGTGTTGCTGCAGGTGGCGCACCCGCTGGTCGCGGCCGGCGTCGCGCAGCACTCCGGCTTCGAGCGCGACCTCTGGCGGAGGCTCGTGCGCACGCTGCGCGCGCTCTACCTGATGGCCTTCGGGACGAAGGCCGAGGCCGAGCGGGCCGGCGAGATCGTGCGTGCAGTGCACACTCACGTCGCCGGAAGGACGAAGACGCGGCTCGGCCGCTTTCCGGCCGGAACGCCCTACTCCGCCGCGGACCCGGAGTTGATGCTCTGGGTGCACGCGACGCTCGTTCACAGCTCGCTCGAGGTCTACGAGCGCTTCGTGCGACGGCTGACGCCCGAGGACGAGGAGCGCTACTACCGCGAGATGAGCCTCGTCGCGCGTCTGTTCGGAACGCCGCGGTCGGTCATTCCTCGCTCGCTCGCGGACTTCCGCGACTACCTGACGTCGGAGCTGGCCGGGCCGACCCTGTCCGTCACCGAACCGGCGCGGAAGGTCGCAGCGGTGATCTTCGAGGCCGACCTGCCCGCGCCGATGCGCGTGGTCGTGCCGGCGCACCGGCTCGCGACTGCGGGCCTGCTGCCGCCCCGGCTCCGCCGGGAGTACGGGTTGCGCTGGACGCCTCTGCACGAACTCGCACTGCCGCTCGCGGCACGATCCGTGCGGACGGTCGCGACCCCGGTGCTCTTCGCGGCCGCGCGAATGGCACCGCTTCCCAAGCTACTGCAGGCTGCCTAGAATCGGCCGCGTCCTCGCGGATGCAAAGGAGGTATTCCGATGCGACGTGTCGTCGTATTGCTGATCGCGACCGTCACGCTGTTCATGCTGCTGGGGATCGCCGCCGGCCCGGCCGGGGCTGACCCGGCGAACAAGAACACGCTCCACTTCACGCTCGACTGCGGCACGGCCGGAACGGTCGATGCCGTGTTCGAGCTCTCGTCGAGTGACAGCTTCCACGTCGTCTCCATGAGCTCGAACTTCCTGTGGAAGTCGCTTGCGTACGTCACCCCGTCCGGCCAGACCGGCGAGATCGACCGGGGCATTCAGGGTGACGGCCACGCGAACCTCGTCACCTGCACCTACACCGGACCCGCCAGCGGGAACCACTACACGGTCACCGGCTTCTTCACTCCCTAGCCGTACGGGCCAGGCGGCGCGCTTCGCGGAGCGGCGCCGGCGTCCGCTTGCTGCCCGCGCACGCGAGCACGACCTCGACCGCGGTGCCGGGGTCGGTGCGCCACGCGGCGTGGATGGCGAGTGGACGGCGGCCCGCCCGTGTCCGGAGCCAGTGCCCGACAACCTCACCTTCGAGAAGCAGCGGGCTGGTGGCGCCGCGTTCGTCCGCCGGCCACTCGCCCGTGGCGACGAGCGGACGGTGGGTGACGCCCACGGTCGGGACGTCGAGGATCGCGCCGAGGTGGAGGGCGAGGCCGGCGCGGCGCGGGTGATCCCGGCCGGTGCCGTCGACGAGGAGGACATCGGGGCGCTCCGGGAGCGCCCGCACGGCCGCCTCTAGCAGCGCGCCCTCTCGGAGCGCGAGCAGGCCGGCCTCGTACGGCGCACCGGCCTCGCCTCGGACGACGGCGCCGTCGACGCCGACCGCGGCGGCCGCCCAAGCGGGGTCGCCTGTCCCGCCCGGCCCCGTACCGCCTCGGGCGAAGCACACGAAGCAGCCGCCGATCGCGTCGCGGCCGGCCGGCCTCCACGGCGGCGGGCTTGCGCGCCCGAGCCGTTCCTGTTCCCGCATCAGTTCCTCCGCTGTCCGGGGCGATGCATCCATATTGGGGATCATCTGGCGGATCTCGCCGCGGCGCGCGACACTGTCCATAGCGTCGTCAGGAGTCGAGCGTGTTCGAGATCGGCAGCAGCCTGCGGGAGGCGCGCTCGCGTCGGCAGCTCGAGCTGTCTCAGGTCGAGCGCGACACACGGATCCGCTCCCGCTACCTGTCCGCGCTCGAGCAGGAGCAGTTCGACGTTCTCCCCGCGCCGGCCTACGCCCGAGGGTTCCTGCGGACGTACGCGGAGTACCTCGGCCTCGACGGACAGCGGTTCATCGACGAGTACAACATGCGCTTTGCGCCGCTCGAGGAGCCGGCCAGCGCGCCGCCGACTCCGATCCGGCGCCGGCGGCTGACGCGCGAACGGCGGCTGCTGCTCGTTCTGCCCGTGGGAGCCGTTCTCGCGCTGGTCGCCTGGCAGCTCGCCGGCAGCGGTGGGCACCATCGCGCCACGCAGGCACCGCCTCCGCCGAGCACGCAGGCGAAGAAGCCGGCCGCCGTACCCACGCCGAACCCCGTCAAGCGCACGCCCCGGCCGGCGCGGGTCGAGTTCCGGGCCGTGCGCGGGCCTTGCTGGCTGACCGTCCGCCTCGAGTCGGAAACCGGCAGGGTGCTGTACCAGCGAACGCTCGAGCAGAACGCAACCGCCCGCTTCGTCGCGCGCCGCCTCTGGATCCGCTTCGGCGCACCCTGGAATCTCGACGCGACGCTCGACGGGAATCCGCTTCGCCTGCCGGCCACGACCGGCAACGTCTTCGTCACTCCGGCCGGTCTCGCGAACGCCGCGTGAAGCTCGCGCTCGCGGGCGACACGATGCTGGGACGCGGTGTCGCGCAGCGGCTCGAGAGCGAGCCGCCCGAGTCGCTGTTTGCGCGCGAGGTTGTCGACGCCGTCGCCGAGGCCGACCTCTGTCTCCTCAACCTCGAATGCTGCATCTCCGCCCGCGGCGAGCCGTTTCCGGGGCGAGTCTTCAACTTCCGCGCGCCGCCCTGGGCGACGCAGGCACTCACGCACCTCGGCGTCGACTGCGTCACGCTCGCCAACAACCACGCGCTCGACTTCGGGCCGGACGCACTGCTCGACACGCTCGCCCACCTCGACGCGGCCGGCATCCGGGCAATCGGTGCCGGATCGGACGCCGAGCGGGCGCGCGCGCCGACCGTGTTCGAACGCGACGGCTTTCGCCTGGCCGTCGTCGCGTGCTCGGACGACCCGGCCGAGTATGCCGCAGGTAAGGATCGTCCCGGCATCGCCTACGCCGACCTACGGCGCGCTCTGCCCGACTGGCTCACCGGCCTCCCCGGCGCGGACGCCGTGCTCGTCACACCGCACTGGGGGCCGAACATGACCTCGGAGCCGGTGCCGCACGTGCGACGCGCGGCCGATGCCCTGCTCGAGGCCGGCGCCACCCTGATCGCCGGCCACTCGGCGCACGTCTTCCACGGCGTCGGGCCGCGCGTGCTCTATGACCTCGGCGACTTCCTCGACGACTACCGCGTCGACCCGACGCTGCGGAACGACCTCGGCCTGCTCTTCCTCGTCGACCTCGCCGGCGACCGGTTCGAGGCGATCCCGCTGAAGCTCGAGTTCACGCACACGCGCCTCGCGACGGGCGACGACGCAGCCTGGATCAGGCAGCGCTTCACGCTCGCCTGTGCGAAATTCGGGACGGAAGTCACCGAGGAGGACGGACGCCTCGTCCTCCCCTGGTGTTAAAGAACTCGTTTCAAAACGAAGCCTTGTGCCGCCGGGCCGCGCTGGGCGGCGCGAGGCCGCGTCCTCCGTCGCGCCCATATCGCTGATATGGCCGCTCCCTGCGTCCTTGCTTCGCACCGCCCATCGCACCCCGACGACGAAGCGTCATTCTGAAACGAGTTCTAGGTCGTCGTCTTCGTCTGCCGCTTCGGCTTCTCCACGCTCGCTACCCCGGCAGCGGGCGCGAAGATGGTCTCGTGGCCATCGTCCCAGCGGACTCGCAGCCGCTGCGGCTCCTCCTGCATGACCTCCTCCACGACCCCGCGACGCGGCGGTTGCGCGACGCGCTCCGACTCGACGGCGATGCGGTCTCCCACGTGCGCCTTCATGCTCACCTCCTCCAGCGCGACTCTAATTGAGATCATCGGCGCGGAAGGAGGTTCGAAGATGGCTAAGTCAGACCTGACGAGCACCCTCGACGAGGCGGGCGTCGAGTACGAGCTCCTCCCGCACGCGCACACCGAAAGCGCGGCGGCCGAGGCCGAGGCGCTGGGGCTCGAGCCCGCGGACGTCGCCAAGACGCTGGTCGTGAAGACGCCGGACGGCTACGTGCGCGCGGTGATCCTGAGCTCGCACCGGCTCGATCTGCACAAGCTGCGCGACGTCAGCGGCGGCGGGAAGCACAAGGTGCACCTGGCGAGCGAGGACGACCTGCGGCGCGACTTCCCGGAGTTCGAGCTCGGCGCGGTCCCTCCGCTCGGCGGCGGGCAGCGCAATCCGGTGGTCGTGGACGAGCGCGTCGCGGGGCGGGAAACGGTCGTCCTCGAGGCGGGCTCCCACGACGAGTCGGTTCGGATCTCGGCGGCCGAGCTCGTCCGCGCGGCGGGCGCCGAGGTCGCGGACATCTGCGAGGACTAGAGAGCGGCGCCCCGACCAATCGGGCGCCGCTCGGTGGAAGGGCCCTATTTCTTCTTCGGCTTCTTCGGGACGATGTCGCCGTGCGAGCGGATGCGGCCGCCGGCCATGAAGTCCCGCCACGTGCCCCGGCCGCCTTCCGTCGCCTTGTAGGCGAACTCGAAGCGCACGTACTTGAAGCTCTTGAACTGGTCCTGCGTCGTGAAGTAGACGGACAGCCAGTCGAACGTCCCGGAGCAATCGCCCTTCTGATCGTCCGAGGTGCAGGCGAAGTCCTTCGTCCCCAAGTCGCCTCGCGTCGGCTGGCTGCCCGGTGTGGCCGTCCCCTTGAAGGTGGTCGTGGAGGAGCCGCGGAGCGTGCCGCGGATGCCGGCGGGGATCGTCGTCGTCCCGCCGGGGCTCGGCCCGTCGATCGTCGTGAACGTCCCGCCGTAGGTCGACGCGGCGCAGTACCGGCCCGCAGCCTTGCGCCAGACCTTGACCGTGCGCCCGTAGCTGTCGAACGCCCAGTTGTTGCCCTTGACGCCCGTGTCGATGTCGTTGAGGACGCGGTAGTGGACGTTGAGGACGAGCGTCCCGGCCCCGCAGCCCTGGTTCTTGACGCCGTTCGCGGCGCCGCTCGTGGCGGCGAGCACAAGCCCTCCGAGAATGGCTGGGACCAGGCCCTTCACATAGAAGAAGACGACTTTGAAATCAGAAACTTGCGATGTGCCGCCAGGAGGCGACGATGCTGATCGGCGCCCCGGCGGCCACTCCGAGGTCTTCGTAGAGGCGTACGCAGAGGACGGCGCGGGCGTTGTGGAGCTTGTCCGCGAGGGAGACGCGGACGGCTTCGGCCGACGCGGCGGGGACGTGGCCGAGGTAGGCGATCTTGCGCTCGCGCCAGGGCGGCTTCGGGGTGGCGTCGGTGTCGCTGCACTCGCGGACGATCTCCGCGACGCGCCTAGGGGACGCCGGTGCCCTTGCGCGCCTGGGTCGCGTGCGTCTGGGTCGCGTAGACGAGCGCGTTCTCGAAGCGGGCCAAGGGTCACGGCGCGGATGATGGCGCGTGTCCGGCGTTGCGGCGACACTTAACCTGTGCCCCTCCCAGCAATACATGCCGGCTTCTGGCCCGCGATCACGCGGCGCCAGAGTCCACCCTCGCCCTTGCCAAGGCAGCCAGCCTTGGCCGCGGACGAGTGCGGCCTCTGGCTTGGTGCTCGCGACCCAGAAACTCGGCGGCATCACTGGAAGGGGCACTAGTGCCCACCGAGCGCGAGATCGCCGAGGCCTGGGCGGCGCTGGCCGAGCGTGAGCGACGGCTGACGGAGACGATCAACCGGCGGTCGACCGAGCTGGACGCTCGGACGGCGCGGTTCGAGCAGCTCAACGCCGACCTCGACGAGCGGTCGCGGGTGATCGCGGAGGCGGAGGAGGAGGTCGCGGCGCGCGAGCAGCGAGTCGCGGAGGCGGAGGCGGCGCTGCACGAGCGGGAACACGCGGTGCGAGCGGCCGACGTCCAGCTCGAGCATTCCCGGACGCTCGCAGCGGAGCTGGAGATTCGCGACCGGGAGCTGCGGGCTACGGCGACCGAGCTCGACGAGCGGGGCCAGTGGATCACGGCCGCCGAGACGGCGCTCGAGGCGCGCGAGCGCGAGCTCGTCGACCTGGAACGCGAGCGCAAGGAGCTGGCGACCCGGCTTGTGGATGTGGAGGAACGCGATCACATGCACGGGCTCCTGACGGCCCAGCTGGAGCGCCGCGCCGCGGCGCTGGAGAAGCTCGGGGCCGAGCTGGAGGCGCGGCGCCGGCGGGTCGAGGAGGACGAGCGCGCGCTGGAGCCACAGCTGCAGTCGGCGGCCGAGCGCGAACGCGCAGTCGAGCTGCGCGAGGAGGAGCTCGACGAACGCGCCGCTCGCCAGGTTTCGGCCGAGGAGCAGCTGAACCGGCGGGCGGCGCGGATCGCGATGATGGAGACGCGGCTCTCCCACCGGGCGCGCGACGAGCGCGCGCTCGCGGCTCGGGAGGCGGCGGTTCAGCAGGGCGAGCGCGAGCTCGAGGCCCGCCGCGTGGAGCTGGAGCCGGTCGCGGCGGAGCTGGACGAGCGCGGTGGCTGGCTGGCCGCGGCGGTGGCGCAGCTGGACGAGCGCGACCGGGCCTTGCGCGACCGTGAGCGGGAGGTGCGGCGGATCCAGCAGCGGGAGGCAGAGCTCGAGCTCTGGGAGGCGCGGCTGGACGACCGCGACCGTCGGCTCGCCGAGGCGGAGGAGGGGTTGACCGAGCGGCGCAAGTTCGTGCGCGAGACCGAGATCCGGCTGGGGCTGGAAGTGGCGGAGGAGCCCGGCTAGCCTGCGACCTCCGCGACGGCGGTGAAGCGCGGCGAGCTCGGGCGCTCGCGGCGCCGGCCCGAAGCACACGAGCCGAGTGCTCTTTACGGACGCCTGTGCAGATCTTGTTCCACTTTCGGCACAGACGTGGACCGGAGTCTCCGCTAGCGTCGGCCCGAGGGAGGCGGGTTTCAACCCCACCCTTTGAATTGGGTGGGGGTGCGCCACCTCGGTGGGGGGACTAGTCTGAAAGCTCGTAGGCCATCAGGATCGCGTCCACGTACTCGTCGCCGCGGCGGTACTGGTGCTTGCGATAGCCCTCGCGGACGAAGCCGAAGTCTTCGTACAGCGCGATCGCGGCCTCGTTCCACGGGAAGACGTGCAGCTCGAGCTTGCGGACGTCCGCCTCTCGCGCCCACTCGACCGCGGCGGCGAGCAGCGCCCGGCCGATCCCGCGGCGCCGGTGCTCCGCGTCGACCATCACGCCGAGATCGGCGACGTGGCGCGAGGCCGGATGCTGGTCGCGTGAGATCGATAGCCGCCCGACGACACGGCCGTCCTCCGCCTCGGCGACCAAGACGGCCGCGTGCGGGTATCGCCTGACTGCGCGCAGATAGCGCCGCTCGTCCGCAGCGCTCCGCCAGCCGTTCAGCGTCGCCAGCCACCCCTCCGGCTCGGCGGCGACGGCGTCGCCGAGCTCCTTCAACTCCGTCGAGTCGCGTGGCTCGGCGTTGCGCACGACGAAGCTCATAGGCCAGCTTCTGGCCTATGAGCGGGGGAAGGGGCGCCGGGGGAAACCGGGAGGTTTCCCCGCTGCGGCAGCGGCCACGCCAGCAAAGCTGGCATGGCCTCTGCAGCGACATCGCAAGCGATGTCGCGGTCCTCAGCGCACGCGGCGTCCCTTGCCGCGCGCGAGCTGAGGCGTGCCTGCGACAGTCACGCGCCGACCACCACCCCTGCCCCGCCGCGCCGCGGGTCGCCCGCCGCGGCCAGCGAGCCGTCGTCGCCCATCTCGACCGCCGCCGCGCCGCCGAAGTAGAGGTTCTGCCGGCGCCAGCGGACGACGTCCCAGCCGATCGCCTCCAGCTTGTCGAGCTCGGCCGGCTCGTGGCCGCCCTCGCAGTGCAAGTGCTCGCCTTCCAGATGGACGCGCGGACGCTCGATCGCGTCGCGCACGCCGAGCCCGTGACCGATCACGTTGACGACGATCTGCATGACTGCGCCGCGCAGCCGCAGCGAGCCGGCGCTGCCGACGACGAGCCGTGGGCGTCCGTCGTGCAAGACGATCGAGGGGCTCATCCCCGAGGACAGGCGCAACCCCGGCCGCGGCTCCTTCGCCAGGTCGAACTCGCCCAGCATGTTGTTCAGGTGGATTCCGGTGCCTGGGACGACGATGCCCGAGCCGGACCCGGTCGACGCGGTCAGCGCGACAGCGTTCCCTTCCCCGTCGACGACGGAGATGTGCGTCGTCCCGCGCGTGACGACTGCCGCGCGTTCCTCGAGGAGCTTTGCGACCCCGCCGCGGTGGAGCGACCTGTCGAAGCCGTCCGCGAACCGCGCGCTCGCCTGCTCACGCATCACGCGGGCAAGCGCGTCGATCGCCTCGGCGCTTCCCGGCGGGCCGGCTTCCGGCAGCAGCCCGAGCCCCCACGCGATCAGAACCCCGCCGGCGGAAGGCGACGGGTTCGAGAGGAACTCGTGGCCGCGGAACTCGGCCTGCACCGGCCGGCGCCGCACGACGCGATACTCCTCCAGATCGCGGCGGGTGACGCAGCCGTCGTGGGCCTCCAGGTGGCGGACGATCGCCTTCGCCAGCTCGCCGTGATAGAGCTCGTCCGCGCCGCGCTCGGCGAGCAGCTCGAGCGTGCCAGCGAGGTCTTCCTGGACGAGCACGTCGCCGGCCGACAGGCGCTCGCCGTCGTGCTCGTAGACGGCGCAGCTCTCCGGCGTGTGCCGGAGGATCAGGTCGAGAATGGCGTGCAGGTACGCCTGCGCCCGCGTCAGCTCGACCCCGTCGCGGGCGAGCTCGATCGCCGGCCCGAACAGCTCCTTCCAGGGAAGCGTCCCGAAGGAGCCGTGCGCCTGCTCCAGTCCGAGCGCCGCCCCGGGAACGGCGACCGAGGCGCCCCCGATGTGGAAGACCTGCGTCGAGCCGCCGGAAAAGTCCACGTCGACGGCATCCATCTCCCGCCTCCGCTCCCGTCCGAGCCCAAGGCCCGGGACCGCAACGAAGAAGTCGAAAACACGCGTCGACCGGTCGGCCGCGCGGTGGACGAGCATGAACCCGCCCGCGCCCGGTCCCGTCAACGGGCTCTCTGCCACCCAGGACACGAACGCCGCCGCGACCGCAGCGTCGACGGCGTTTCCGCCCGCCTCCAGCACGCGGGCGCCGGCCTCGGCGGTCAGTGGATGGCCGGCGGCAACCGCGCCTCTCATCCGGCTAGCGTAGCGTCGCCCCGTTCGGGCGATCGGGCCGCCCTAGCCGGAAGGGGGTGCCGCTTACCCCTAAAGCTTCGTACCCTGGTAACCGAAGGTCTGGTTGAACGTCTTAACCAGCGAACCCTGTGCACGATCTCGACCTCGACCTCCGCTCGCTCGTCTCCCGCCGCTCGCTCGTAGCCGCAGGGCTGTTCCTGGCCGCGGTCGCGGCGGTCGCGACGACGACCCACCGCTTCGGCGCCGCCGTGGACGGCCTGGAGGAGGCGCGTCCGATCTGGCTGTGGGCGGCGGCAGCCGGATTCCTGGGTGCGCTGCTCGCCTCGGCCTCGGCCTGGCGCGGCGCTTTCGGCCTCTGCGGCGGAGAGCTCACGCGCCTGGACGCCTCCGCGCGCTACGGGCTCGGCTCGCTCGTGAACTCGGTCTCGCCCGTCCGCGTCGGCGGGGCCGTACGGCTCGCGCTGTTCGGTCGCACGCTGCCCGGCGGGGACCGGGCGTGGCGGGCCGGCGGCGCGCTCGGCGTGATCACGGCAGGACGCGCCCTGGTGTTCGGCGTCCTGGTTGTTTGCGCGGCCGCGTTCGGCGCGGTGCCGCTCTGGCCGGTGGTCGTGTTCGCCGGTTTCGCAGGAGCTTGCGGACTGGTCGCGTTCGCCACGCGCGATCGCACCCCGCGGACGCACGTCGCGCACGTGCTCGACGCGTTCCGCGGGCTCGCACGCTCGCCGCTTCGGGGCGCCAGGATGGTTGGCTGGCTCGCGTTGGGGACGGCGGCGAGATGCGCCGGCGCGATCGCGATCGCCGCCGCGCTCGGCGTCCGCTCGCCGGTCTCGGCCGCGCTGATCATCGTCCCCGCCCTCGATCTCGCAGGTCTCATCCCCCTCTCCGGCAACGTGGGGATCACGAGCGGGGCGGTCGCCGTCGCACTCGAGACGCACGGAATCGGGATGACCCAGGGGCTCGCCACAGGTCTCGCGTTCCACGCCGTCGAGACCGCCGCAGGGCTCACGTTCGGGCTCTCCGGTGCGTTGGTGCTGGCGCCGCGCCGTCGCGTGCTCACCCTTGCCGCCGCGGGTGCCGCGGCTTGCCTGGCGGCTGCATTCGCCGCCACCGTGCTCCTTCCGCTGGCCTGATGCGACACTGAGGCCGTGCGCCTCGTCCTGCTCGGGCTGGTCATGCTGCTCTTGGCGGCGCCGGCCTCGGCGGGCAACGCGCCGCATACGCTCGACCGGCCGCGAGTCGCCGATCTGCGCGGCGGGCCCGTGTCTGACCGCGTGGCGGCGACGCCGGAGCCGGTCGGCTTCTGGGGCGGCGAGTACACGACCCGAACGAACGAGCGCGTACGAGTCTTCTCCTCGCCCGCGTATGCGGTCGATCAGGCGGCGAATCAGCGCTGGGCCGATTTTCTCGCCGGGCTGATCCACGGGCCGGAGCTCGCCGGCGTCACCGTCTACCTCGCCACGCCGGACGAGGTGATCAGCCTCTGCGGCGGGAACCCCGACGTCCGCGGCTGCTTCTCGTCGGGGAAGATCATCGGCCTCGGCGAGGACGCTGCGGATGCGACCGCCGAGTCCGTGCTCGCTCACGAGTACGGCCACCACATCGCCGCCAACCGCTCGAACGCGCCCTGGCCGGCGCTCGCCTGGGGCACGAAGCGGTGGTCGTCCTACCTGGACGTCTGCCGGCTCGCGCGGGCGAGGCAGATCTTCCCCGGCGCCGAGGCGCCGCTCCTCTACCTCTTCAACCCGGGCGAGGGCTTTGCCGAGGTCTATCGGCTGCTGAACGAGCGGCGCGAGGGGCTGCCGGAGTCGCCGTGGCAAGTCGTCGACGAGATGTACCGGCCGGACGCGCGGGCGCTCGCGCTGCTCGAGCAGGACGTGCTCGACCCGTGGCGCGCGAACCGGACCGTGACGCTGACCGGGACGTTCTCGGCGCGGGGAAAGGTAGTGCGGACGCTGAAGACACCGCTCGACGGAACGCTGACAGCGAGTGTGTCCAGCGGCGCGCGGATCGAAGTGCTGGCGGGCAAGCGACGGCTCGGTGCCGGTGTCGCCGTCGAGACGACCGTCTGCGGCGCGCGCACGACGACCTTCCGGGTCACGCGCCTCGGCCGCCCCGGCCGCTTCACGCTGACGATCTCTGCGCCCTGAGGCGGGGCGAACGAGTTAGTTGCTCAGGAAAGAGGGCGGCTCAAGCTCGTCCCGCTCGCTCGTGAGCGCGCCGACGAAGCTGTTGCGGCGGCGCGGGCTGCCGAGGCCGGTGGCGATCACCGTCACCCAGACCTGACCCGTCAGCCGTTCGTCGATCGTCGCGCCGAAGATGATCTGCGTGTCGTCGGTTGCGGTCTCGCGGATCACCTCCGCCGCCTCGTTCACCTCGAGCAGCGAAAGGTCGTCTCCGCCGGCGATCGAGAGCAGGATCCCGCGCGCTGCTCCGAGCTCCGTGTCGATCAGCGGTGAGCGCAGCGCGCGCTCGGCCGCCTCGCGGGCGCGACCCTCCGCCGCGGAGGAGAAGCCGATCCCCATCAGCGCCGTGCCGGAGCCCTCCATGATCGTCCGCACGTCCGCGAAGTCCAGGTTGATCAGGCCGGGCAGCGTGATCAGGTCGCAGATCCCCTGGACCCCCTGGCGGAGGACGTCGTCGGCGATCTTGAACGCGTCCAGCATCGAGGTGGCCTTGTCGAGCACCTCGAGCAGGCGGTCGTTCGGGATCACGATCGTCGTATCGCAGGCCGCGCGCAGCTCGTCGACGCCTTTCTCCGCCTGGCCGCGCCGCTTCGTCCCCTCGAACTTGAACGGCATGGTGACGATGCCGACGGTGAGCGCGCCGAGCTCGCGGGCGATCCGGGCGACGATCGGCGCGGCGCCCGAGCCGGTGCCTCCACCCTCCCCCGCAGTGACGAAGACCATGTCCGCGCCGCGGAGGGCATGCTTGATCTGGTCGTAGGCCTCCTCGGCGGCGCGCCGGCCGACGTCGGGGTCGGCTCCGGAGCCAAGGCCCTGCGTCAGCTCGCGGCCGATGTGGATCTTCAGCTCGGCGTCCGACATCTGCAGCTGCTGCAGGTCGGTGTTGACGGCGATGAACTCGACCTGGTTGATGCCGGCGTCGATCATCCGGTTGACGGCGTTGAGACCGGCGCCGCCGACGCCCACGACCTGGATCTTCGCGAGGTAGGAGCCCGGCATCCCGCCGGGGGCGCGATGCAGGCGGGGAGCCGGCTCGGGCAGCGGCTCGATATAACGCGTCACAGGCGGCTCGGGGATCGTCGGCGGCGGAGGTGTGGGCTCGGGCACGGGGACCGGCGCCGGCGGCTTCGGCGGCGGCTCGGGCTCGGGCGTCGTCGGCTCGGGTGTCGGATCGGGCCGCGGCGGCGCCGGCGTCTCGATCTCGTCCTCCCAGGTGGGGACGTGCTCGACAGTGGACTCGTGCGGCTCCTCGCCCGCGGGCGCGCCCTCCTTCTCCTGCTGGCGCTGCGCCGCCTCGGTCGCGCGGAACAGCTCCGCGAGCGGGCCCTCACGCATGCTCGCGCGCTTTCGCGCCATTGAGCACCTCCTTCGCGAGGTCGCGGTAGAGGTCAGCGGCCTCGCCGGTCGGGTCGTACCCGAGCACCGACTGTCCCTTCACGGGCGCCTCGGCGTAACGGATTGTCTTTCGGATCTTGGTGTTGTAGACGAGGTCGCCGAAGTTCTCCTTGAGGATGTCGACGGCCTCGCGCGAGTGCACGAGCCGCTTGTCGTACATCGTCGGGAGGATTCCCTGGATGTCCACGTTCGGGTTCAGGTTCTCGCGGATCATCGTCAGCGTGTTCTGCAGCTGGACGAGGCCGCGCAGCGAGAGGTACTCGCACTGCACCGGGACGATCACGCCATTGGAGGCGACCAGCGCGTTGATCGTCAGCAACCCGAGCGAGGGCGGCGTGTCGATCAGGATGTAGTCGTACTTCGGCCGGACGCTGACGAGCGCCTTCTCGAGCGCGCGCTCGCGACCGATCATCGAGGAGAGCGCGAGCTCTGCGCCGGCGAGGTCGATCGAGGAGACGGCGACCTCGACCTCGGCCTCGCGGATGATCTCCTCGATCGGGAGCTTGTGGACGAGCACGTCGAACATCGACCGCTCGATCTCGTCCGGGTTCCACCCCTGGCTCATCGTCAGGTTGCCCTGCGGATCGAGGTCGATCGCAAGGACGGTGAAGCCCTTCTCCTTCATGGCGACGCCGAGGTTGAGCGTCGTTGTCGTCTTCGCGACGCCGCCCTTCTGGTTGGCGAACGCGATCACCTGGCCCAAAGGTGCTCCCTTGCTACTTGACGATGCGCGCGTGTTTGGACGCGGAAGTAGGCGTGACAGCCCCATGGGGCTCCCGTTCGGGAAACGGTACCAGTCTCCTTCTGATGCTCAGGATCATTGCTATCAGGCCGGATGACGGCCGTTTCGGACGACCTGACGGCGAAGTGATGTCTGTATACACAGCCATCACTTGGCCGCTTCGTGCCGAGTCCGTCGGAAAGTCGTGCCGACTCCGTGTCTAAGGCGCTGCGACGACCGTGCGCGACGGTCGGAAGCGGATGGCGAGATGCCAGAGGCCGGCGATCGTGACGACGGCGGCGCCGACGACGATCACCATCGCCTGGGCCGCCACCGAGAAGGCGAGCGCCTCGGTCTTCGGGATGCCGCTGATGATCAGGATGGCCGCGCCCGCGCCCGCCTGCGTGGCCGCTCCGGCAGGAGCGATCGGGAGGGCGGCGGAGGCTGCCGACGCGCAGAGGAAGGCGAGCGCGAGCGTCATCGAACCGCCGACCGAGAGCGCGTTCAGGAGGACGAAGACCGCCAGGCCGCGCAGGGCCCAGGAGACGGAGATCAGGAACCATGCCTCCGAAGCAGAGCGACGGCAGGCGGCGTGCTCCTGCAGCCAGCGGCCGACCTTAAAGCGAGCGACGAACCCGAGGCAGGCGATCCTCGGCAAGAAGAGGACCAGCCCCGCCGCGGCGACACCGGCGACTGCGACGACGGCGAAGCCGGCGCGCACGCCTCCAGACTCGGTCGCTGCGGCCGCGACCGAGGCAAGCGGGGCCAAGGCTGCACTGTCCAACAGGCCCACGACGATCAGAGTCAGGCAGATCGCGCCGAGACCGGCTGTCCGGCCGGGAAGCCGGCGGACGACGGCGATCCGAATCGCCTCGTCGAAGCGTCCCGGTAGGGCGACTCCTCCGACCGAGGCTGCGCCGCCGGCGGCGGCGAGGGTCAGCGCCTGCGGCCGCTCGTTGGGAGGGAACAGCCGCTGCCAGCCCCACGCCTTGAAGGCGTAGGCGGCGAGAAAGAGGAAGCCGGCGGCAACGACGAGACCCGGGTCTGCATGGGCGAGCGGCCAGCCGGAATGCGCGAAGTGGAGCGCGGTGAGGACCGCCGCCGCCAGGGCGATGCTGACAAACACGGCGTTGACGGCGATGCGGACTTTGCGCGACTTGAAAGCGTTAAAGGCTCTCCCCATGCGAGGAGATATCGGCCTGCGCTCGAGAAAGCTGGAGATTCGAATGGGTGATGCCTCTTAGGCCTAACGGCTGACCCTGTCAGCAGGTATGCGACGGTTCGCCGTCTGGTCCGTTAGTCCTCGGGCTCGCCATCCCAGTATGCCAGGTCTTCGAGTCGACCGATGGATCCGAGGCTCGCCTCCCTTTCTCGGCCGTGATCACCAGACGTCGTCGCCGGTCAGGCGCTCGAGCCGGCCGATCAGCTTGATGCCGCGCAGCGCGAAGACGTCCGAGCGCGCGAGGCAGTCGCCCGCACGCACCTCGTAGGTCTCGCCGTCCTGCCACGAGAGGCCAGAGCCGCGGAGGACGTAGAAGATCTCCTCGGCCTCGCCGTGCACGTGCGCCGGCGTGGGCATCTCTCCCGGGCCCATCTCGATTCGCGTGACGCCGCACCGATCGCTCCCCGCAGCACTCCCGAGGTTGGACCACGTGGCTGGCAGTCGTTGTCCGCGAGCGCCCGGCTCGGTCTGGTACCAGACGACCGAGATCTTGCCCGCGTCGCCGGCAGTCACCCATGGCCAGAAAGCGCGGGTATTGGCGGGCCGGTAGAGGGTGACCGGCTGAGACCACGTCCGCCCGAAGTCGGTCGAGTACGCGAGCATCACCGAGTTGGGCGCCGGTGTCTGCGCGCCGTCGCAGCCGCCCGACGTACCCGCCTGACGTGCATTCGGCGTCCAGGTTGTGTAGATCGTGTCGGCTGCGTCGATGCGAGTACCGGGAAGAAGCCGACGAGCGAAGTGTGGGTGATGAAGTGCGGCGTGAACGCCCCATCCCCGCGCGTCCAGGTGCTGACGCCGATGCCGTCAGCGTTGCCGTTGGCGTCGACGTAGACCGTCGGCTCGGCCAGTCGCTGCTTCGCGGCGTCGAAGTAGAGCTTGCCGAAGCCGGTATACGAATCGCCCGTGGCCGGGTCGTGCCGAAGTCCGGAATCCCGCCCACGCTGCACGTCTGGCCGCCGTCGGTGGAGACGAAGACGCGGTGGTTGAGCCGTCGTCCATCGTCAGGTCGGGATCGCTGAACCCGGTGTTGATCGCCGGACTTGTCGGGCACTGTGTGCCGAGGTAGCGGTCGCGGAACCAGTTGACGCCTAGGAGGTGAGCGCGGCCGCGTCGGTCGCGAGCGCCCGGCCGCATCGCTCAACCGCAAGCTCCGCTCTGGCATCGCCCTCCGAGCGAGCCCAGGCCTCGGCGTCGCGAACGAGCCCTCGCAGCTCCTCGAGCAGGGCGCCGGGGGGAGCGCCCTCGTGCTCGAGGGCCTCGATCCGGTCGAGCCTGTCGATCACCGCGCGTGCCTCGTCCATGTGCTGCACGCTAGCTCGCGAGGGCGCGCCCGATTGTGTCGACTTTGTGCCGGAATCCAGGACGCGCCCGCAGGCCGAGCACCGTCTCGTCCAAGGTCGCGACCAGGGCCGGACGATCCCCGTGGAGGAGCGTCTCGACGAGCGCGCGACGCACCGGATCGGGAGCCGGATCGCCGGACAGGCTCACGTGGAGCTCGGCGCGCTCGCGGGGAGTCTCACCCAGGAGGACGGCGCCGCGGACGGCCGCGGCCCAGAGCCCGTCCGACCCGCCGAGGAGCGCCGCCAAGGCTTCGCGCAGCTGCTCGACGCGAAAGGGCCCGTCCTGGAAGAGCGACAGCTCCCAGCGGTCGAGCGCCTCGCCGAGCTCCGGGTCTTCGTCGGCGAGGACGAGCCGCTCGCGCAGGTCGGCCGCGACCGCGCCGCGGAAGGCGTCGAGCCGGGTCGGGTCGCCGGCCGGCTGTGTCCCCGCGATCGGCACGACCGGCCGGACGCCGTACGGCCGCCAGTCGAGTCGCTCGAAGAGCACCGGGCCGGCCGCGACCGGCGCGGCGGCGGCGAGGCGGATCGCGGTGACCGCGTCGGCGAGCTCGCCGGGGGCGTCCGGCGCCTCTTTCGCACCGGGCTCCAGCGCGCGCTCGAGCTCGAGCACACACAGCCGATCGGGCTCACGCCCGAAGTCGGCGGGCAGGAGCCCGTTCGCCTCGGGCCAGAGCTTCGCCAGCTCGCCGGTCGCCGCCATGCGGACGCGGATGCCGCCGCCGAGATCGATCTGGGCGCCGCCTGTCGTGATCCCGACGAGCGGTGCCACGGCCGCATACGCGTGGTCCCAGCCGAACAGCGACGTCTCGAGCTCGCCGTACGCGCGGGCGAACGCGTCGTCGTCCCAGTCGAACCCTCCGCACGCCTCGGCCGTGGAGACGAGCAATGGCAGGAGGACGCTATGGAAGAGCGCGTCGTCCTCGTCGTGGCGCGCTCCTGCATGGGCCCGCGCGAAGATGGACGCGGCCGGCTCGCGGCGGAGGTCCTCCAGCGCGATGCGCGCATCGTCGCGGCGCATCAGGCGGTGCGCCCGCGCCTCGACGAACCCGCGCACGAGCGGCCGGTACTCGTAGAGTGCCGGCCGGCCGCGCGAGGCGTGCTCCTCGAAGGCGAACGGCAGGTCGGCGCCCTGGTCGAGCTCGACGAGCAGCGCCCGGAAGGCGCCGAGGCAGAAGCAGCGGAGGGAGTTTTGAAGGTGCGGAGCGCGTACCGCCAACGCTACGCGTCCTGGTGTGACGCAGCGGGCCAAGTGTTCTCCAACGCCTTCTTCATGGGCCTGCCTACGCCCCAGGCGGCTCCTCTCCTGCCTGGCAGCCCGGGCACCAGTACGCCATCCGCGCGCCGTCGCCCTGGGGCCAGGACTTGATCGCCGTTCGGCAGCGCGGGCAGGGCTGTCCCTTGCGGCGGTAGACCTGCGGCCGCGCGCGCACCCCATCGAGCCGGCCGCGCATCAGCCGGTGCGCCGCCTCGAGCACGGCGCGCAGCTCGTCGTCGGTGACGTCGCCGAGCGCGCGCCAGGGCGAAACCTGTGCGGCCCAGAGAGACTCCGCCTTCCACAGGTTCCCGATTCCGGCGACGAGCCGCTGGCTGAGGAGGGCGTCACCGACGGCGCGGCCCTGGCGCTCGGCCCGGAGTTTTCGCCGCATCCCGTCGAAGTCGGGCGGCTTGGCGAGGATGTCCGGCCCGAGCCTCTGGGCAATGCCGCGGTCTAGCTCGACCACCGACCCGCCCCAGAGGACGGCGGCCTGCTTTTCGCCGCGGAGGACGAGCCACGGCGTCCCGAATAGCGGGCTGTCGCGGGGGAGCACCCGCCAGCGGCCTTTCATCCGGAGGTGGCTGCGGAGGACGAGACCGCCGTCGAACCGGAGCAGCAGGTTCTTCCCGACGGCTTCGACGCTCTCGAGCCGGCGGCCGTCGAGAAGCGGCGCGAGCTGCTTGGCGGCTGCGCGCGGATGCGGCGTCTCGACCTCGAGCGATTGCCCGACGAGCACCTGCAGGCGGCGAGCGGCGCGATGGAGGGCGTCACCCTCGGGCATCCGGGCCAATCTAGCGGCCTGCGCACATATGTCATGCTCTGGGCAGGGAGGAATCAGTTGGCTGCGGCACTGAACATCTCCGCGCTTGCACGGCGGACGGGGGTCACCGCGGACACGCTGCGGAAATGGGAGCAGCGCTACGGGATCATCAGGCCGATGCGGACGCGCGGCGGGCAGCGCCGCTACACCGAGCGCGACGTGGCCAGGGTGCAATGGCTCCGCGACAGGCTCGCGGACGGGTACCGGATCAGCGAGGCCGCGGCGCTACTCGGCCAGACGACGGAGCCGGCCGGGCGCACGCCGGCCGAGTCGCGGTCGCAGATCCTCCATGCAATCGAGCGCGGCGACGGACGCGAGCTCGCCCAGCTGCTCGACCAGGCGTTCGCGCTCCACGGCGTCGAGGACGCGCTGACCGCCGTCGTCGCGCCGCTGCTCGACGAGCTCGGGAAAGCGTGGGAAGAGGGACGCGTCGGCGTCGCCGAGGAGCACCGCGCGAGCGAGGCGATTCGGGCCCGCCTCGACCAGCTGCTGGCCGACGCCCGCGCTCCGGTTCGCGGGATCGCCGTGCTCGCCTGCGCGCCCGGCGAGCGTCACGATCTCGGGCTGCTGATGCTTGCGATCCTCCTGCGCGCCGACGGCTGGCAGGTTGCGTATCTGGGCGCAGACACTCCACTCGAGGGCGCGTTCTCGCTCGCACAAGACCTCGGCGCCCGCGTCCTCTGCCTCAGCGTCGCGATGGCCGAGCGGGCTCGTGGACTCGAGCAGGAGCTACGCTCGCGCCCGGCGTCGCCGACGCCGGTCGGCGTCGTCGTCGGCGGACGCGGCGCCGACGCAACGCTGGCGAAGCGGATCGGGGCGACGCACCTGGACGACGACCTTCTCCGCAGCGTTCGCTCGCTGCGCCGATTCTCGGCGTGACCAGGCAAGGCCGGGCTGCACTGGCCGGCGCGGCGGCGGCGACCGTCTGGGGCTTGCTCGAGCCGCTCGACCGCCGGCTCTTCCGGTGCGGCTATTCCGACGTCGAGCTCGTCGGCCGCGGGAACCGCTCCGTCGGATTCGTCGTCCACGCCGCCAACGGCGCACTCTTCGGGCTCGTCTTCCACGCAGTGCGGCGCCGCGTCGCGGTCGACCAGCGCCGTCTCGCGCTCGGCCTTGCGCTGACGGAGCACATCGTCCTGTGGCCGTTGATCGGCCTCGTCGACCGCGACCTCGTGCGGAGCCCGCGCGCGTTCGCGCAAGCGACCTTTCGGCATGCCGTCTTCGGCCTTGTCCTCGGCCGCCTAGCCTGACCCGGCCCGTCCGGTGCCTCTCTACCGGCGGGACGCGAGAATCGCAATTCCGCCGGCGGCCGCGAGGGCCACCCCGGCGGCGGCTGCGGCGCGCGCGGCTCTCGACTGCGCCGGCGCCGCGGGCTTCGGCGACGCGGCGCGCTCCGGATACGGCCCGGGCGGTCCGCCGGCGCCGTGGTCGCGGGCAAGCTGGATCACCTGGGCGAGATGGAGTGCGCCGCGTCGCGTGCCCTGCTCTATCTGCGAGCGGCACGAGAAGCCCGCCGTGACGACGAGTGCGTCCGAGGGCAGCTCGCGAACCTTCGGCAGGAGCACGCGCTCCCCGCACGCCTCCGAGACGTCGTAGTGACCGCGCTCGTAGCCCCACGCTCCGGCCATACCGCAGCAGCCGCTCTCCGGGACCTCGACCTCGACACCCATTGACTCGAGCAGCGCGCGATCGGGATCGACACCGCCCGTCGCGCGCTGGTGGCAGTGCTCGTGCAGCACGGCCGCACGGGAGAGCGGCGGCGGCTCATACCCCTCGTTCCGTAGGAACTCCGCGAGGTGGAAGGTCTGCCGCGACAACCGTTGCGCGTCCTCGTCGAGCGGGCGAATCTTCTTCAGCTCGTCCTTGAAGACGGCGATGCAGCTCGGCTCGCTGCCGACGACCGGCGTCCCGGCGCGGATCTCGTCCCGCAGCGCGTCGAGCACCCGATCGAGATACCGCTCCGCGAGGTCGAGCATCCCGTAGTCGTAGAGAGGCCGCCCGCAGCAGAGGTGCCCCCCGCGCGGCATGACCACGCGGAAGCCGGCGTCCTCGAGCGCTTCGACCGCCGCCACGCCGACATCCGTGTCGAAGTGGTTCGTAAACGTGTCAGGCCAGAGGATCACCTTCCGGCCCGCGGGGTTGTGCGTGCCGCGACGCCCGTACCAGCCTCTCAGCGTCAACGGCGCGAACGGCGGCAGGTGCCGCTGCGGATGGACGCCGGCGGCGAGCTTCGCGACCGAAGCGAGCGGCTCCCGCTGCGTCACGAGATTGGCGAGCCCAGGCGCGCGCGACGCGACCCGCGCCACCTGGTCGATCAGACCGAACGCGTACGCGTGTCGCGGCCGCAGCCGGCCCTCGTAGTGATGGGAGAGGAACTCCGCCTTCAGCGTCGGCATGTCGACGCTGACCGGGCAGTCGTTCGTGCAGCCCTTGCAGGAGAGGCAGAGGTCGAGCGCCTCGAGCACCTCCGGCGAGCGCCAGAGCTCGAGGTCCTCCCCGTTCACCATCTCCCAGAGCATCCGCGCCCGGCCGCGCGTCGTGTGCTTCTCCTCGCGCGTGACCATGTAGCTCGGGCACATCACCCCACCGTCCGTGCGCCGGCACTTGCCGATCCCGACGCAGCGCAGCGCCGCGTGTTCGAAGCTCCCCGGATCGTCCGGGTACGCGAAGTGCGTCTTCAGGGGCGGCGGCGCGTAGTCGGGGCCGAGCCGAAGGTTGTCGGTGATGCGGTAGGGATCGACGACCTTGCCCGGGTTCATCTTCCAGTCCGGATCCCAGATCGACTTGAACTCGCGGAAGGCGTCGATCAGCTCGGGGCCGAACATCTTGGGCAGGAGCTCGGCCCGCGACTCCCCGTCGCCGTGCTCGCCGGAGAGCGAGCCGCCGAGCTCGAGCACGAGGTCGGACGCCTCGTCGAGGAATGAGCGGAACTTCCTGATCCCCGGCACGCTGCGCAGGTCGAAGTTCCAGCGCGCGTGGATGCACCCCTGACCGTAGTGCCCGTAGAGGGCGCTGTCGTAGTCGTACTTCTTCGCGAGCTTCCGCAGCCGGCGCAGGTACTCGCCGAGTCGCTCCGGCGGGACGGCCGAGTCCTCCCAGCCTTCGTAGGTGTCCGGCTTCCCGGGGATGAACGCGGTCGCGCCGAGGCCGGCCTCCCGCACCTCCCAGACGCGCTGCTCGTGCTCGACGTCGTCGAAGAGCTTCACGCCCTCCGGTGGATTCGAGCTCTTCTTCAGCTCACGGACGAGGTCGTGCGCCTTCGCGTCCGCCTCGTCCTTGTCGTCGCCGCCGAACTCGATGACCAGCCAGCCCTGGCCCTCCGGCATCAGCTCGATGTCCTCCGGATGCATCCCGATCGTCTTCATGTCCTCGATCAGGACGTGGTCGACGCCCTCGAGCCCGAGCGGCTTGTGCTCGAGCACGGTCAGCACGTGGTCGGCCGCCTCGAACTCGCTGTCCCAGCCGAGGACGAGCAGCGAGCGGTGCTTCGGGCTGTCGATCAGGTGCACGGTCGCCTCGAGCACGGTCATGCACGTCCCCTCCGTCCCCGTGAGCGCGGCGGCGACGTCGAAGCCCTTCTCGGGGAGGAGGTCGTCGAGGTTGTAGCCGGAGACGCGGCGCGGGATGTCCGGATAGCGCTCGCGGATCCGGTCGGCGTAGCGATCGCGCAGGTCGAGCAACCGCCTGTCGATCTCCTGATCGCCGGACGTCCCTTCGCGCACGTGGAGCCGGCGCCCGTCGTAGAGCAGCACCTCCAGCTCGTGGACGTTGTGCGACATCCGCGGGCCCGGCCCGTAGAACTGGGCCATGACCGAGCGAACGCCGCAGGAGTTGTTGCCGATCATCCCGCCGAACGTGCAGTGGTCGTGCGTGGACGGGTCCGGGCCGAAGGTGAGCTGGTGGTCGCGCTCGGCGGGCCGGCGAAGGTGGTCGAGGATCAGGCCGGGCTGAACGCGCGCGAGCTTCCGCGAGGCGTCGATCTCCAGCACGCGGTTCAGGTACTTGGAGAAGTCCAGCACCACGGCGACGTTGCAGCACTGACCAGCGAGGCTGGTGCCGCCGCCGCGCGGCAGGACCGGCGCCTCGTACTCCCGGCAGACACGCACGGTCTCGACGACGTCGTCGACGGAGCGCGGGATGACGATGCCGATCGGTAGCTGGCGGTAGTTCGAGCCGCCGGTCGAGTAGATCGCGCGGTCGCCGTCCGTGAAGCGGATCTCGGCTTCCGTCGAGTGCCGCAGCTCGTGCTCGAGCGAGCGCACGTCGACGGTGACCGAGCCGACCGGCGGCGTTGCGGCGCGCGGGTCGGGCTTGGCCGGAACGTCGAGCAGATGGCGGCCGTGGGCGCTTCTCTTCATGACCTCAACGCCAGACCGTGGCCCGGGCGCGAGCGGTCGGGACGGAGGGCGCCGTGCTCGGGCTCGAGCACGCCGTCGAAGAGCATGCGCTCGACACGGACGTGGTCGTGGAAGAACTCGATGTGCCGGAAACGCGGGACTACGCAGCAGACGTGGGCGCTCGCCTGCGGTGCGCAGTGGGCGGAGACGTCGACGCCGTAGTGGTCCGCGAGCGCGGCAGCTCGCAGGAAGCCGGTGATCCCGCCGCAGCGCGTGACGTCGACCTGCAGGCAGTCGACGGCGCCCGCTTCCAGCAAGTTCCGGAAGTCGGCCGGCACGAACGCGTACTCCCCGGCCGCGATCTCGAGTCCCTCCGGGGCGCGCTGGCACACGAGCCTGAGGTCCTCGACGTCGGCCGAGCTGACCGGCTCCTCGAACCAGGTGACGCCCCACTCGCGCGCGTACCGCTCGGCCCACGCGACGGCGTCCTCGGGGTCGAAGGCGCCGTTCGCGTCGACGTAGAGCTCCGTGTCGTCGCCGATCGCGGCGCGCGCGACGTCGAGCCGCTTCGGATCGTCTTCGGGCGTGCGTCCGACCTTCAGCTTGACCCGCGGAATTCCGTCCTCCACCCAGCCGGAGAGCTGCTCCCCGAGCCGCTCGAGCGAGTAGGAGGTGAAGCCTCCGCTCCCGTACGCGGCCGCCTCCTCCCGCACGGCGCCGAGGAGCTCGACGAGCGGTGAGTCGCGCAGCCGCGCCTTCAGATCCCAGAGCGCGACGTCGACCGCCGACAGCGCCATGAACCCGATCCCCGGCCGGCCGATGTTCCTGAGCTGCTGCCCGAGCTCGTCCCAGAGCGCGGGAACGTCGTCGAGGTCGCCTCCGCGCACGAGCGGCGCCAGCTTGTCCTCGATCAGGCGGGCCGCTGCGTCGTGCGTGTACGTGTAGCCGAGCCCGACCTTCCCGCCCGCGCGCGCCTGCACGACGACGATCGTCGTCGAGTCCCACTCCAACGTCCCGTCCGACTCAGGCGCGTCGGTCGGAATCGTCCGGGCGACGACCTCGAGCTGCTCGACCGCCGTCCCGGTCGCGACGGTCATCCGTTACCGGCCGGGCAGGAACTCGAGGATCTTCTCCTTGAACGAGTGCGCGATCACGCCGCGCGCCTCCGGGTCGCCCTTCCGCAGGGCCGCGACGAGCGCCCGCGCCTGGTCGGCGCGGATGTGCGGCGGCAGCGGCGGCACGTTCGGGTCGCAGACGGCGTCGATCACGAAGGGGCGGTCGGCGGCGAACGCCTGCTGCCACGACTGCCCGATCACATCAGGATCCTCGACGCGCACGCCGTCGAGTCCGATCAGCTTCGCGAACTCCGCGTAGGGCACGTCCGGGATGCGCTGCGTCATCGGATTCATCGGGTCGCCCTGCAGCGCTCGCTGCTCCCAGGTCACCTGGTTCAGATCCTGGTTGTTGAGGACGAGCACGACGAGCCGCGGATCGGCCCACTCCTTGTAGTACTTGGCCGCGGTGATCAGCTCGGCCATGCCGCACATCTGCATGGCTCCGTCGCCGACGAGCGCGACCGCGGGCCGGCTCGGATGGCAGAACTTCGCCGCGATCGCGTACGGGACTCCCGGGCCCATCGTCGCGAGCGTGCCGGACAGCGACGCCATGTGCCCGCGCCCGAGCTTGAGGTCGCGCGCGAACCAGTTCGCGGCCGAGCCGGAGTCGGCACTGATGATCGCGTCCTCGGGCAGGTGGTCGTTCAGCTCCCAGAAGAGCCGCTGCGGGTTGATCGGGTCCGCCTCCTGCATCGCGCGCTCCTCGAGCAGGCGCCACCACTCCTGCAGCTCCTTCTCGATGTGCTCGACCCACGACCGGTCCTCCTTCCGGTCGAGCAGCGGCAGGAGCTCGTGCAGGGTCTCCTTCGCGTCGCCGACGAGCGCGCACTCCATCGGGTAGCGGATCGAGAGCATCCGCCCGTCGATGTCGATCTGGACGCCCCGGGCCTGGCCCGTCTTGGGCAGCCACTCCGAATACGGGAAGCTCGAGCCGACCATCAGCAGCGTGTCGCACTCGCTCATCAGCGTCCAGCTCGGCTTCGTCCCGAGCAGGCCGATCGAGCCGGTCACGAACGGGAGGTCGTCCGGGAGGACGGTCCGCCCCAGCAGCGCTTTGGCGACGCCGGCCCCGAGCATCTCGGCCGTCTCGATCACCTCGTCGGTAGCGCCGAGCGCGCCCTGACCGACGAGCATCGCGACCTTCTTGCCGCCGTTCAGGATCTCGGCCGCCTGCTGCAGCTGGCCCTGGACCGGAACGACACGCGGGCGCGTGTAGCCCGGCGCGGAGACGACCGCGCCATGCTCCCGCGGCGGCTCCTCCTTGGCCGGCTCCTCGGCCAGGTCGTTCGGGACGATCAGCGCCGTCACCGTGCGTTGGTCGAGGGCGATCCGATGCGCGCGGTCGACCAGGTGCCGGATCTGCGTCGCCTCGGTCGCCATCTGGACGTACTCGCTGGCGACGTCCCTGAAGAGCGTGACGAGGTCGACCTCCTGCTGGTAGTTGCCGCCGAGCCCCATCCGGGACTGCTGGCCGACGATCGCCAGCACCGGCTGGTGGTCGAGCTTCGCGTCGTAGAGGCCGTTCAGGAGATGGATCGCTCCGGGCCCGGATGTGGCCAGGCAGACGCCGACCTCGCCCGTCCACTTGGCATGCGCGCAGGCCATGAAGGCGGCCTGCTCCTCGTGCCGGACCTGGACGAACTCGAGCTTGTCCTTGTGGCGCTCGAGGGCGCCGATGATCGCGTTGATCCCGTCCCCGGGGTAGCCGTAGATCCGTTTGACGCCGTTCTCGGCGAGTCGTTCGAGCAGAAAGTCGGCGGTCAGCTTTCCCATCGCACTCCGATCTATGAAATCGTTTCCGATGAATCTGGTTGCCTCGGTAGGGCTGGCTGAAACGCATAAGAGGCCGCTGGACAACGGGGTCACCGCGTTCTAGCGTCTGGACGCCGTCAGGGGGTTGCGCATTTCACCGTCGCTGGCTAACGCTCGCCTCCTCCGCCCGCTCCGCGTGCGCGAATTCCGTCTGCTCTGGACCGGGATGGCGATCTCGCTGCTCGGCGACGGGATCTACCTCGTCGCGATCGTGTGGCAGGTCTACGAGCTGTCGGACGCACCGACCGCGCTCGCCCTCGTCGGCGTCTGCCTCACAGTGCCGCAGGTTGCGCTCGTGCTCCTCGGCGGGGCGATCACCGACCGGCTGGAGCGACGGCGCGTGCTCCTCGTCGCCGACATCCTGCGCGGCCTTGCGGTCGGCGTCGTCGGAGCGCTTGCCGTCGCCGGCGAGCTCCGACTCTGGCACCTGTTCGTCCTCGCCGCGTTCTTCGGCGTCGGCAGCGCGCTGTTCGGGCCGGCGTTCTCGGCAATCGTCCCGGAGCTCGTCCCGGACGACCTGATCCTGCAGGCGAACTCGCTGGAGCGATTCGTCCGGCCGCTCGCAATTCGTTTCATCGGGCCCGCCGTCGGCGGCGTGATCGTGGCGAGTTTCGGGGCCGGCACGGCGTTCCTCCTCGACGCGGCGTCGTTCGGCGCCTCGATCGCCGCGCTCGTCGCGATCGGGCGGCGGCCGGGCCTCGACTCGCGCGACCGGCGGCAGTCGCTGCTTCGCGACGTCGGCGAGGGGATCCGCTTCGTCCGGTCGCAGCCCTGGCTGCTCGGGACGATCGCGGCCACGTCGATCGGGATGCTGTTCTTCCTCGGCCCGGTCTACGTGCTGCTGCCGCTCGTCGTCAAGCAGTCGCTCGGCGGGACGGCGAGCGACCTCGGCCTCGTCTTCGCCGCCGGCGGAGTCGGAGCGATGATCGCGTCGTTCTTCCTCGCCGCGCGGGGGATGCCGCGTCGCCCGTTGACGATGGTGTACGCCTGCTGGGCCGCGATGTGCCTGCAGCTCGTCGGCTACGCCGTCGCGCGGTCGCTTTGGCAGGTCGTCGTCGTCACCGCCCTCGGGACAGCGCTCCTGGTGTATGGCCAGATCCTGTGGTCGACGCTACTCCAGCGGCTCGTACCGCGGCATCTGCTCGGACGGGTCGCGAGTGTCGACGCCCTCCTTTCCTGGGGCCTGACGCCCGTTTCCTATGCCCTGACCGCTCCGGTCGTCCACGCGTTCGGCCTGGATGCGACGCTCGTCATCGCCGGTCTGGGCGCGGCCGTCGTCCTGGTGGGGACGTATGCGCTGTTTCCACGTGTGCGGAGGGTTCCGGGCGAAAGCTCGCGCTTTCGCCCGGTTTCAGGTACGCCGCTTATCGCGGGAAACGCGCGGGGCGAAGCCCCGCGCTCTCAATAGACCGTGGTGGGCGAGAGCCCCGGGCAGTGCGGGCGGTGGCGCTGTCGCGTCCCCGCCCGCATCAGTCCGGCCTCCGCGTAGACCGGCTTCGCCTGCTCGAGGACGAGCGCAAACGTGCGGACGCCGCCAGACTCGTGGAGAAGCTTCGACTGCATGGCTACGTGAGACCGGTTAGCACCAGATCGGCCTGTTCACGGGGCCGGTCGCGCTCGAGATGGAGGCGTTGCCCCGGGAAGTACCGCGTCGAGTAGCGCTCGCGGACGCCCTCCGGCCCGCCCATCGCAGGTGCGTCACGCTCGAGCGCGCGGGCGAGCGCGTCCTCGAACGAGATCTCCAGCCACACCTTCAGGTCGAGTAGCGGCATGAGCTCGGGCGTGAACAGGAAGACGCCTTCGACGAGGACGATCGCTCCGGGCTCGACGACGAACACCCGCTCGTCCCAGGCATCTCGCTCCCAGTCCTTCACGCGCAGGCGCGTCGCGACGTGCTTCCCCGTCCGGGCGGGTTCGAGCAGCTCCTGGATCAACTCGCCGTACGCGAAGCCGTAGTCGCGATCCTCGGCTGGATAGGTCGATCGTTCCGACCCCGGCCGGTTGAAGTCGTCGCCCCCAACGAGGACGACTGTCTCTCCGGCCTCGCGCAGATCGGCCGCGAGCCGCCGCGCGAGCGTCGACTTGCCGGCGCAGTCGATCCCGGAGATGCCGACGATGGTCGTCCGGCCGAGTCGCCGGCGTCTGTCGACAACCGTTTGGGCGAGGCTGCTTCGCCGTCTACTCACGTCCTGGTGCGGTAGAGGAGGTGAACCACGCCGTTGCCGAAACGGCGTTCCTCCAGCAACTCGAGCTTCAGGCGGACATTGTCGGGGAGGGATTGTTTGCCGCCTCCCACCAGGATGGGCGTGACGAACAGGTGGTACTCGTCGACCAACCCGGCTTTGATCGCCTGGGCGGCGAGGTCGGGACCGCCCACGCTGATGTCACGTCCCGCTGACGCTTTCATCTCCCGGACCGCTTCAGGGTCGAAGTCTCGCTCGATCCGCGTCCTGGCGCTGGATACCGTCTCCAGCGTCTTGGAATACACGATCTTGTCGGCCGCCTGCCAGATCTCCGCGAAGTCCTGGATGAAGGGCGGCTGGTCGGCGAGCGTGTCGGCGGTCTCCCAGTAGACCATCACCTCGTACATCCGGCGCCCATAGAGGTAGGTGCCGACCAGTCGTTCGAGGTCGTTGACGAAGCTGTGCACTTCCTCGTCCGGCGCAGCCCAGTCGAAGTTGCCGTCCTCGTCCGCTACGTAGCCGTCGAGCGACGTGATCGCCGAGTAGATCAGCTTGGCCATGGTGAGCCCCCTAGGGCCGAAGGACAGCGCGGCGGGGGCCGGCGAGGAAGCCGGCCTCGAGCAGGAGCGGCATCACGTCGGTCTCCCCCACGGGCTCGCCGTCGAAGCGCTCGACCGCGAGGCGCTTCGCGCCACCGCCCCTGACGTGCTCCACGAGCGCCGCGAGCGCGGGCCGCAGCCATTCCTCGTCCGGCTCGCGGAGCGGGACGAGCGAGCGGCCGCCCCGCTCGACGAAGAGCGCCGCCTCACCGCCGAGGAGGATCACCTGGGCTCCCGCGACGCGCGCAGCCCGTGCGCCGGAGCGCTTGGGCCACGGCAGAGCTGCGCCGTACGGCTGGGCCGGGTCGGCGGCGGCGAGGACGAGCGGTTCTGCCTCCTCCCCCTCTCGCGGCCTGAGCTCCCGCAGCCGCTCCACGGCGCCGGGCAGGGCGAACTGCGCACCGCCGAGGCCTTCGACGAAGTAGCCGCGCCGGCAGACGCCGAGCGTCTCGAGCGCGCGCAGCTCCGAGTAAACGGCGCCGTAGCCGCCCGGGATTCCCTCGCCGCGGACGCCGTCGCGCGTGACGATCCCCTGGCGCTCGAGCAGCAGCTCGGCGAGGGCGCGCCGGTCGGACTTGCCGGCGAAGAGGCGGTCTGTCGGCGACCAGCGGCCCTGCGTCGCGGTCACGCCGGCGGCGCGGTGCCGGGAGAAGCGGCGGCGCCGGTCACGCGGCCGAGGCGTCTGGTATCGACGCCCGGCGCGGAGCGGCGTCCACGCGTCGTTCGTCACCTCGCCCGCCCAGACCAGGTCCCAGACGGCGGGGAGTGCCTCCCCGCCGTCTAGCTGTGTTTCCTCGAGTAGTTCGAACCAGACGAGCGCGCCCATTCGCAGAGCGGCGAGGATCCGCTCGTGCACATCTAGGCCGGGATGCGGCGCAGCCGCAGGCCGGCCAAGCACCGGGGCGTCCTCCCGGAAGTAGACGGCAACCCGGTCGAGGCCGGCGCCGGCCCAGACGACCTCGCCGGAGGCGCAGAGCGCGTCGAGCTGCGCGGGCGCGTAGCCCGGCACGCGGCGGGGGAGCACCTCCGACTCCCACAGCGCGACCGGCAGGGCGAGCCCCTGCAGCGGCACGAGCGCCTCGCGCAGTGTCGCGCGCCGGTCGATCCCGTGCCAGTGCGGCAGGAAGCGCCCGAGCGAGGCCTGCTCGGCGGGCTCGACCTCGCGGCGGAGGGCGGCGAGCGACGCGCGCCTGAGCCGCCGGAGGACGTCGGGGTCGCACCACTCGCGCTCGGTACCGCCCGGGCGGAGCTCGCCGCGGACGAGCTGTTCCTGCCGCTCTAGCTCCTGCAGGACCGGCTCGACGTCGCGGCCGAAACGCTCGTTCGCCTGCGCCGTCGTGAACGGGCCGCGGCCGCGCGCGTAGCGGAGGACGAGCTGGCGGAGGGAGTCGGGGCCGCCCTCGAGGAAGGCCTCCGGCAGACCGCCCGGCGGCATCGCGCCGAGGGCGTCGCGGTAGCGGCCGGCGTCCTCGGCGGCGATCAGCCGCTCCTCGCCGGCAAACCGCGCCGAGATCGCCCGCCGCTCGGCGAGCAGGATCGCCGCCTGCGCCTCGTCGTACTCGCCGGGCCGCAGGTCTCCGCGCAACCGCAGCAGGTCGTGGAGCTCGTCCGGATTCCGCGGGTCGCCGCGCAGCTGCGCCTCGACTTCCTCGACCGCGCCGGGGTCGAGCAGGTCGCGCAGCTCCTCCTGCCCGAGCAGCTCGCGGAGGAGGTCGCGGTCGAGCGACAGCGCCTGCGCCCGCCGCTCGGCGGGAGGCGTGTCGTCCTCGTACATGTACGTGGCGATGTAGTCGAACAGGAGCGAGGCCGAGTAGGGCGAGGCTGACTGTGTCTCCACGTCGACGAGATCGATCTCCCGGGTGCGCAGGCCCTGGAGCAGGCGCTTCAACGCCGGCAGGTCGAAGACGTCCTGGAGGCACTCGCGGTAGGTCTCCAGGATCACCGGGAACGAGCCGTAGCGGCGTGCCACCTGGAGCAGGCCCTGCGCCTTCAGCCGCTGCTGCCACAGGGGCGTGCGCTGGTCGGGACGGCGGCGTGGGATGAGGAGCGCGCGGGCCGCGTTCTCACGGAAGCGGGCGCCGAAGAGCGCGCTTTGACCGACCTCCTGCACGACGAGGTCCTCCAGCTCGTCCGGACCGATCACGAGCTCGTCGGTCGGGGGCGGGGCGTCCGCATCGGGCAGGTGAAGCGCGATCCCGTCGTCCGACCAGATCGACTGCACTTCGAGACCGAGCGCGTCGCGCATTCGCGCCGCGAGCGCCAGCGCCCAGGGCGCGTGCACGCGCGCGCCGAACGGCGAGAGGATGCAGACCCGCCAGTCGCCGATCTCGTCGCGGAAGCGCTCGACGACGACCGTCCGGTCGGACGGGACGGCGCCGGTCGCCGCAGCCTGCTCGTTGAGGAACGTGAGCAGGTTCTTCGCGGCCCGCTCGTCGAGCGAGTGCTGCGTCGTCAGCCGCTCGACGGCCTTCTTCGGGCTCAGAGCGACGAGCTCGCGCGAGGCCTTGCCGATCTCGGCGCCGAGCTCGAACGGCCTCCCCACGCCCTCGCCCTTCCAGAACGGAACGGCGCCGGGAACGCCGGGCGCGGGCGAGACGAGCACCCGGTCGCGCGTGATCTCCTCGATCCGCCACGTCGAGGCGCCGAGCAGGAAGGTCTGGCCGGCGCGGGCCTCGTAGACCATCTCCTCGTCGAGCTCGCCGACGCGACCGCCGCCGTCCACGAGGTGGACGCCGAAGAGGCCGCGGTCGGGGATCGTGCCCGCGTTGGTGACCGCGAGGCGGCGTGCGCCCTGGCGGCCGCGGACGACGCCGCCGGTGCGATCCCAGATGATCCGGGGCCGCAGCTCGGCGAACTCGTCGGACGGATAGCGGCCCGCGAGCATGTCGAGCACGTTCTCGAGCTGGGTGCGGGAGAGGTCCGCGAACGGGTAGGCGCCGCGGACGAGCTCGTGCAGGTCGTCGACGGTGATCTCCTCGTCGGCGCAGATGGCGACGATCTGCTGCGCGAGCACGTCCAGGGGGTTGCGCGGGATGACGGTCTCCTCGATCGCCCCCGCCTTCATGCGCTCGGCGACCACCGCCGACTCGAGCAGGTCGGCGCGGAACTTCGGGAAGATGCGCCCCTTCGAGACTGCGCCGAGCTCGTGGCCGGCACGGCCGATCCGCTGCAGCCCGCGTGCAACCGACTTCGGCGACTCGACCTGGATCACGAGGTCGACGGCGCCCATGTCGATCCCGAGCTCGAGCGACGAGGTGGCGATCAGGCAGGGGATGTCGCCGCGCTTCAGCAGCTCCTCGATCTCGAGCCGCTGCTCCCGCGCGATCGAGCCGTGGTGGGCGCGGGCGATCTCTTCCTCAGCCAGTTCGTTCAGGCGGAGGGCGAGCCGCTCGGCGAGCCGGCGGTTGTTGACGAAGACGATCGTGGAGCGGTGCTCGCGGACGAGGCGCAGGATCTCGGGATAGATCGACGGCCAGATCGACTGGCTGTTCCGCTCGACTCCCGGACCCATCTCGACGCCGTCGGAGAGGACCGGCGTGGAAAGCCCGTCCGCGCTAGGCAGCTCGCGCATGTCGTCCAGGGGCACGACCACCTGCAGGTCGAGCTCCTTGGCGATGCCCGCGTCGACGAGCCTGATCGGGCGCGCACCGGAGACAAACCGGCCGATCTCCTCGAGCGGGCGCTGCGTCGCTGACAAACCGATGCGCTGCATCGGTTTGTCTAACTGTCTTTCTAGTCGCTCAACGCTGAGTGCTAGATGGGCGCCGCGCTTCGTCCCGGCGACCGCATGGACCTCGTCCAGGATCAGGGTCTCGACCGTCCGGAGGTTTTCGCGTGCGCGAGAGGTGAGCAGGAGGTACAACGACTCCGGCGTCGTGATCAGGATGTCCGGCGGATCCTTGAGCATCGCAGCGCGCTCCTTCTGGGGCGTGTCGCCGGTGCGGACGCCGACCCGGAGCTGCGACTCGAGCCCGGCAAGCGGGCCGCGCAGGTTGCGCTCGATGTCGTAGTTGAGCGCCTTGAGCGGCGAGACGTAGAGCAGGCGGAGGCCCGCGCCGGGCTCGCGGTTGAGCCGGTCGATGCCGTAGAGGAAGGCCGCAAGCGTCTTCCCCGACCCCGTCGGTGCCTGGATCAGCGTGTCTGCGCCGGACGCGATCGCAGGCCAGCCGAGCGTCTGCGCAGGCGTCGGTTCCGCGAAGGCCCGCGTGAACCACTCGCGCGTCTGCGGGCTGAAGAGCGCGAGCGCGTCCATGGTCGCAGCGTACCCATGGCCACGCGCTCTACCGAACCTGCGATTTCCTGGAAGGATCGTGCTTGATGCTGCTCGACGAGGCGCTGGCGGGAGTGAGTCCCTATGTGACCGCCGCATTCGGTCTGGGCGGCTCCTTGATCGGTGGGTTCATCGCCGGCACCGTCAGCCTTCTGGTTGCGCGACAGGCTCGAGAAGCGGCGGAGCAGGGCTGGATCCGAGACAGCCGGCGCGAGATCTACGACCGCTTCCTCACGAACGCCCAGAAGCTGCTGATCGCCTGCGAGCGCACGCGGGCCGGTCGGGACGCCGCCGTCGAGGGCGCGTACAACGACTTCTTCGAGGCGTACGGCGTCGTCCAGACGGTGGCCGAGCGAGCGGTGGTCGACGCGGCTCGGGTGTATGCGTACCGCTTGCGCGAACTGGTGGAGGGCCTCGGCGCGAACAGCGTCTTGGGTGCGGAGAACTTCGGCTCTGTGGCTCGGCTCATCCGTCTCGCTCGCCATGACACGATCGACGCCATGCGGGGTGAGCTAGGGCTGCACGGCAGCGCGCGCCCGCCAGACGGCTACAACCCCTTCGCAGGCACCGAGCTCGAGGATCGGTGGGCACAGGCGGGCCGAGCCCGTCCTGGGGCGCCAACGCGTTAGGAGAGGATCCAGAGCCAGCCCACTACTTGCCGCCGTAGACGAAGTAGAGGACGAGCGCGACCGTCACGAGCACGGCGAAGATGACGCCGAGGAACAGCGTGACGCCCGTCAGCGCGATCAGCGGCGTGCGCGGGCTGCGGCCACGCTCGGCCTCGGCGGCGAGCTCCTTCGCCGTCTCGACGGGATGCACCGCGGAGCTCGCGGCGTCCTTCACCTTTTCGACCGGATCGGCCATGGGCATCGCGTACCCGCCGACGTGATTGGCTACGCACGTGCACTACGACGTGGTCGTCGTCGGCGGTGGGACGGCCGGCTGCGTTTTGGCCGCGCGGCTGAGCGAAGACCCGAGCCGCAGCGTCTGCCTCGTCGAGGCCGGCCCGGACTACGGCCATTACGCCGAGGGCGGCTGGCCCGCCGACATCCTCGACGGGCGCTGGCTCGCGCTCGAGTCGCACCGCTGGGAGCAGGACGACGAAGACGACCGTTCGCAGGCCAGGGCGCGGATCCTCGGCGGATGCTCGGCCCACAACGCATGCGTCGTCCTCCGCGGGGCGGACGCGGACTACGACGAGTGGGGCGACGGCTGGACGGCGGCCGAGCTCCGGCCCTACCTCGACCGCGCGGAGCGGGTGCTCGGGACCCGGGTGCTCGACGATCGCGAGCTCAATCCCTGGCACCGGGCCTTCGCCGAGGTCGCCGGCCACGACGCGATCGTCCATCCGGTGAACATGACCGAGGAAGGCGTGCGCTGGACGGCCGCGTTCGCGTACGTCGATCCTGCCAGGGACCGGGCCAACCTGACGATCCTCGCGGACACCCTCGTCGACCGCGTGCTGCTCGACGGCGATCGGGCCGTCGGCGTCGCCACCTCCGGGGGACGGGTCGACGCCGGCACTGTCGTCCTCGCGGCGAGCGCGTACGGGTCGCCGGGCGTGCTCCTGCGGAGCGGGATCGGTCCCGAGTCGGGTTTGCCGGTCGGCGAGGGCCTCCTCGATCACGTCGGCACCGGGATGGGCTGGGAGCCGACCGAGGAGCTGCGCGCGGCCTGGGATGCATACGCCCGCAACGCCCCGCTCGGAATGGGCGGGGTCACGATCGAGGCCCGCAGCCGGCAGTGCGCCGAAGGCGTCTGCGACCTCTTCCTGTTCCCGGCCGCGGATCCCGGCTACGAGATCAGCGCCGCCGCCTTTGCGATGAAGCCGCGCTCGCGCGGACGGGTCACGCTCACCTCCTCCGATCCTCGCGCACCGCTCCGGATCGAGCACGGCTTCTTGTCGGACGAGGCTGACGTGCCCGTGCTCGTCGAGGGCTTCGAGCGTCTGCGCGAGCTCTGGCGCAGCGAGCCGATTCGCCGCTACGCGGCGCGGGAGCTTCGACCGGGCGAGGACGTGGACGCCGAGACGCACGTCCGGGCGGCGGCGCGCGGCTTCTTCCATCCATCCGGCACGTGCGCGCTCGGCTCCGTGGTCGACGAGCGCGGCCGCGTCCTCGGTTACGAGAACCTCGTCGTCGCAGACGCGTCGATCATGCCGACGATCCCGCGCGCGAACACGAACCTTTCCACGGCCGCGATCGCGGAGCGGCTCGCCGAGACGATTTAGTGCCGCTCCAGGCAATACACGCCGGCTTCTGGCCCGCGATCACGCGGCGCCCTGCCGCGTCCTCTCTGAGATGTGAATCCCGGCGGGTTGTCATGCGAAGAGCGCACGCGCGAGCGGGTCGGGCCGCAGGCCCGACCGGGGATCGCTCGGATGGCGTGGCTTTCAGGTGCTCAAGCGGCGGCCTCGAGTGTCACTTTGA